>Ga0265336_10000203_pt1 | contig 41432 bp, 35 predicted proteins | sample 42119metaG_FD_193583 | JGI IMG/M metagenome (GOLD analysis project Ga0265336, IMG submission 193583) | Rhizosphere microbial communities from Carex aquatilis grown in University of Washington, Seatle, WA, United States - 4-21-19 metaG | ecosystem: Host-associated > Plants > Roots > Rhizosphere...
GACCGCGCGTGCGAGGTCATGGATTCGGTGATCCGGGGCCTTTGAAGCCTCGCCACGAGCACCTCGAAGGGTAGCGTCTCCCCCACAACGATGGGCCGAACGTTCCTGAGCCTCTGCCTCCTAGCGTGCGCCGGCGCGGGCCTGCGGGCCCAGCCCGCCTCGCCGGAGGCCATGGCGCTCTCGGAGGTCAAGGCCGGCCAGCGCGGGGAGGTCTGGACGGTGTTCCAGGGAACCCGGCCCGAGCCGTTCTCGGTCGAGGTGACGGGCGTCGTCCTGAACGCCCTGGGGCCCGGCAAGTCCATCATCCTGTGCAGGCTGACCGACCCGCGCGTCCAGGACATGGGCGCCGTAGCGAGGATGAGCGGGAGCCCCCTCTATATCGACGGGAAGTTCGCGGGCGCCCTCAGCTACCAGATGCAGCGCTTTGAGACGGTCCGCTATGCGGGCTTCACGCCGGCGGCGGACATGGCCGAGGTCGCCGAGCGTGTCGAGCCGGCCCCCGACCCCGGCCGGCCCGCCGCGTCCCTTGACCCCGCCCCCGCGCCCGGCGCCTCCGGCGAGGCGGGGTTCCGGGCCATGCGGCCGGTCTTCGCCCTGGGCGGCGTGTCGCCAAGGACGGCATCGATCATGGCGCCGCGCTTCGAGGCCCTGGGGCTTGGGATCGTTGCGGTCGGGGGCAGCAGCCAGGGGCAGTCCGCCCCGGCGCAACCCCCGGCGGCGCTTCGCCCCGGTGACGCGGTCTCGGTGGCCCTGACGACCGGCGACATCACGCTTGCGGGGACGGGCACGGTCTCGCGCGTCGACGGCAACCGGGTGCTCGCTTTCGGCCACCCGATGCTCGGCACGGGCGACGTCCAGCTGCCGATGTGCTCGGCCGAGGTCGTGGCGATCCTCCCCTCGACCATGGAGTCGTTCAAGGTGGCCAACATCGGCCCGGTGATCGGGTGCATCAGCCAGGACCGCCTCTCGGCCGTCTCAGGCACGCTCGGCGCGGGGCCCGAGATGACCGACGTCGAGGTCCTCACCGGCCACGGGGGAGGCCCGCAGCGCGCGATCCGCTTCAGGGTCGTCCGCGACAAGAACCTCGCGCCCATGATCATGCTGACCGGCGTCGTCGAGGCGGTCCTCGGGTCGAACGCAAGCGAGTCAGGCGAGGGGTTCAGGATCGTGAGCACCGTGGAGTATTCGCCGACGCAGCAGATCACGCGCGAGTCGGTCTACGCGGGCCAGCAGGGCTTCCTCGCGGGACTGGTCGATTTCCTGGGCGGCCTCTCCTCCGAGGTCGAGAACCCCTTTGAGAAGGCCCTTCCCCGGTCGGTCCAGTTCCGGGTGGAGCAGCTTGAGTCCAACCCCACCGTGACCGTCGAGCGCTTCGAGGTGTCCCGGACCCTCGTGCGCGCCGGCGAGACGCTCCAGGTCACGCTCGGCTGGCGCAATTTCCAGGGGGCGGAGGAGTCGCGCGTGTTCGACGTCGCCGTGGACCCCTCGTGGACCGGAAAGACGCTCGAGGTCCTGGTCGCCCCGGGCCGGGTGCTCGATGAACTCACCGGGCACGGCCGCATGTTCCGCCCCGGGCAATTGCGCAGCTTCGACGCGTACCTTGGGGCCATGCGGGAGAGCCGGCCCGAGGACGGGCTTTGCATCGCGGTCGTCGAGCGCTCGGCGCTCTTCTTCGACCAGGCGACCTCGACACCCGACGCGCCCGCCTCCATCGAGCGGATCGCCGCCGCGGCGGACTCCGCCCGCTACCAGCGCCACGAGGCGATGGTTCCCCTCTGGGAGACCCATGTCCTCCAGGGGAAGGTCTCCTTCACCGATTTTCACAGGACCGTGCGCGTCGTCGAGTAGGCCGGCGCCGCACCCCACCCCCCTCCACCATGATCCTCCACCGCCGCGCCCTCACCGTTGCCGTCATCCTTGCGTCGGCGTGCGCCGCCGCGGCGGACCCGCTTTCGAGGAAGGTCGAGATCGACTTCTACCGCGACGTCCACAGCAGGGACCTGCACGGCCTGGCGACCCGCTCCGACGGGAGGCTCGTGGCGGGACCCGTCCTGACGGACCTGAAGGGCCGCAGCCCGAGCGAACTCCTCTGGTGCCTCGACCCGGCTCCGGGCGGCAAATGGATCGTCGGCGGCGGGCCCGGGGGAAGGATCCTCGAGGTCACGGCGGACTCCGCCGCGGGAACCTTTTCCTCCAGGGACGTCGCCCGCATCGGGGACGTCCAGGTCTACGCCCTGCGGTCGCTCCCCGACGGCTCCGTCCTCGCGGGCACCTCGCCCGGCGGGGGCCTCGTCCTCGTCAGGGACGGCAAGGTCGCGGCCAGGACGGCGCTCCCCGTCGACTCCATCTTCGACATCCTCATCCTCGACGCGGGCCGCTCCGCGCTCGTCGCGACCGGCAACCCGGCGCGAATCTACAGGATCGACATGGCGAAGTTCGCGGCCGCGGGGGTGTCGGCGGAGAAGGCCGGCGACGCGAAGGCCCTCGAGGCCCGGGGCGCGACCCTTTTCGGTGAGATCACCGACCGCAACCTGCGCCGGATCGCGAGGCTCTCCGACGGCCGGATCGTGGCGGGGTCGGCCCCGAGGGGCAGCATCTTCCTGTTCGGGGCGCAGGGCGGTGCGCCCTACATCGCCGAGGAGAACCACGACGCCGAGGTGACCGACCTGCTTCCCGGGCCGGACGGCGGCTACTATGCGGCGATCGTGTACTCGGGGGGCGAGATCCATCCCCTCCGCTCGAATCCCGGCGGCGAGTCCCAGGGGCAGGTCGACGTGGTCCTGCCCGCCGTCTCCGCGGGCCCCGCCCCGAAGCCGGAGCCCGGTCCCGCGCCGACGCCAACCCCCACCCCGTCCCAGCAGAAGGCAAAGGAGGGCACCCCGGAGTTGTCCAGCTCGCCGCCCCAGGTCGAGCGGTTCCAGGGCCGGAGCTCCCTGAAGTGGTTCTCGCGGGACGGGTTCCCCGAGACCCTGGCCTCCCGCGCGGGCGTGGCCTTCTACCGCATCTGCCAGATGGGCGACCTGCTCGTGATCTCGGGGGGGGAATTGGGGGAGATGACGGGCTACGACCTGAAGGACCGGCTGTCGCTGACCTTTGCGGGGAGCGCCTCGTCCCAGGTGAACGCCCTCGAGCCCGTCCCGGGCGAGCCGGGCCGCTTCTTCGCGATCCGCAACAACGCCCCCGGCTTCGCGATCCTCGACTTCAGCGCCTCCTCGCCCCGGACGGCCGAGACGAAGCGCGTGGACCTGGGCTCCCCCGCGCGCCTGGGCGCCCTCAGGTTTGAGCGGGTGCGCGACCTGGACCCGGCCCAGGTCTCCCTCTCCATCCGGACGTCGAACGGATCCAGCGAGACCGACGGGTGGAGCCCCTGGACCCCCATGAAGGAGGCGGACGGGTGGCGTGCCCAGGTCCCGGTCGGGCGCTACGCCGAGCTAAGGCTCTCGCTGCCCGCCGCAACGGCGCCGACGCTCGAGCTCGACCGGGCCTCCGTCTATTGCCTCGGGCAGGACCACAGGCCGCAGTTGCAGGACTTCAGGATCCTGTCTCCCAACTACTCGATCGTCGTCTCGCCCGAGATGCCGCCCCCGGTCGTCACGACGGTCGGCCAGCTCATGCAGTCGACCGAGCGCGACGTCGAGCGCAAGAAGTCGAACCTGATGGCCAGCCAGGTCGTGGCCACGCCCGGGGCGCGCGCCATCATCTGGACGGTGACCGACCTGGACGGGGACAACCTCGCCTACACGTTCTCGATCCGCCACGACGGCGAGACCGCGTGGACCGACATCGCGCGCGACACGACCGAGTCCTACGTCCAGTTCGACACGCTCCACCTGCAGGAGGGCACCTGGTTCACGCGCCTCGTGGCCAAGGAGACGGCCCCCAGGCCCGAGGCAGAACGGCTCTCGGTCGTCTTCGAGACGGACGACCTCGTGGTGGACCACACCCCGCCCGAGATCGAGGAGGCGCTCGTCCGGCGCGACCCCGACAGGCTCGTCGTCACGGTACGGGGCCGGGACGCCCTCTCGCTCCTGGACGGCGCCGAGTTCACCTTCAACAACGGCGTGCATGAGACCGTGGAGCAGCCCGCGGACGGGATCCTCGACGGCAAGCAGGAGACCTTCGTCCTGGAGGTCCCGCTCTCGCGCCTGTCCGGGGCGACGTCGGTCGAGGTGACCCTCTACGACGCGGCGGGCAACGGGGCCACGCGCCGCCTCGCGCTCTAGGCTCCCCGTCAGGCCCTCGGGTGGGCCTTGTTGTAGACGTCCTTGAGGCGGGCGATGCTCACGTGCGTGTAGACCTGGGTCGTCACCAGCTGCGCGTGCCCCAGGAGCTCCTGCACGATGCGCAGGTCCGCGCCGGCGTTGAGCAGGTGCGTCGCGAACGAGTGCCTCAACTTGTGGGGGGTCAGGTCCAGGGGGAGCCCCGCGAGGGCCAGGTGCCTCTTGAGCAGGAGCTGCACCGACCGGGCGGTCATCCTGGAGCCGTTCCTGTTGCACAGCACCGGGTCCTGCGGCCCCTTGCCGGGGGAGAAGGCGTCCCGGAAGCGTGCGAGGACCGCGCAGGCCGTCTTCCCCAGGGGGCACACCCGGTGCTTCCTGCCCTTCCCCAGGACACGCGCGATCCCCTCTCCCAGGTCGACGTCGCCGTGGCTAAGGCCCACCAGCTCGCTCACCCGCATCCCCGCGCCGTAGAGCAGCTCCATCGCAAGGAGGTCGCGGCAGGCCGTGAAGGCGTCGCAGGACCCGTTCTCGAGGAGGCGAGCCGGGCTCGTGAGAAGGCCCCGGGCCTGGTCCTCCGTCAGGAACTGGGGCAGGCGCTTCTCGAGCTTGGGCAGCGGGGCCCCCGTGAACGGGTTTCGGGTGAGCCGGCCGTTCTTCATCCAGTAGCGGCACAGGGTCCTCAGGCCCGAGACGTGGTTGTGGAGGGTCCGCCGGCCGTAGCGGCGCTGGGCCTCGATCACGAAGTCGCGGACTTCCCTGGGCCCGAGGGCGCCGATCCCCCTCTCCCAGAGCGACGAGGCCGCGAGCCACCGGTAGAAGTCCTCGAACGCGGTGCGGTAGTTGCGCACCGTGTACGCCGAGTACCTCCTCTCGAGCGCGAGGTAGTCGCCGAAGGGCGTCCACCAGGACGCGACGACGTCCTCAGGCAGTGGCGGCGGTGCCTTGGATGCGTCCTTCGACATGGCGCATGAGCCCGTCCGCGTGGCGCCGCAGGGCCCCCTCGGGATCCATGTCCCTCGACTGGGCGGCGGCGACGATCTCAAAGAGCATCCTGCCGAGCGCCGCGTCGTCGAGGCCCGAGGCAATGCGCCCGACCCGCTCCGCGTCGACCCCCGACTCGGCCACGAGGCCCTTCTTGGCGATCTGCTTCCACACGGACTCGGCGTACATAGTCGAGGGCAGCCGGGGCGGCAGGTCCTTGAAGAGCGTGGGCGCCGACGCCCCCTTCGCCTTCTTCTCCACGGCCTTGATCTGCTCCCACTGCCTTAGGACCTGCTCCGAGGTCTCGAGCTTGCCGGTGCCAAAGACATGGGGGTGGCGCCGCACGAGCTTCTCGTTCACCTCCCTGGCGACGTCCTCCAGGTCGAAACGCCCCGCCTCCTCGGCCAGCTGCGCGTGGAAGATCACCTGGATCAGGACGTCGCCCAGCTCCTCGCGCATGTGCGGCAGGTCCATCCTGTCGATCGTGTCGAGCAGCTCGGCGCACTCGTCGATGAGGCAGCGCGCCAGGCTCTGGTGCGTCTGCTCCTGGTCCCACGGGCAGCCGCCAGGCCCGCGCAGGCGGGCGATGGTCCGACGCAGTTCCTCGATCGCGCTCATGGGCCGAAGGATGTGCCGCTTTGGGTGCCCGACACAAGGATTCTGGTCTGGTTTTCGCGCGCCGGGTATGCTTCGTGGTGGGCGTGCACGACAAGCTGACGGAGATCATGGAGTGGAAACGCCGGGAAATCGCCCCACGGCTAAGGGCCGTGTCCGCGCAGGAGCTCTCCGACCTCGATGCGTCGATGCCCAGGCCCCCCTCGTTTTCGGCCGCGCTCAGGCGCAAGGACGGCAGGCTGGCCGTCATCGCGGAGATCAAGCGGCGCTCGCCCTCGGCGGGCGAGATCTCGGCGCACGCCTCGGCGGTCGACCAGGCCCGGATCTACCAGGCGGCCGGGGCCGACGCGCTCTCGGTGCTGACCGACTCCAAGTTCTTCGGGGGCTCGCTCGAGGACCTGCGGGCCGTGGCGGACCACCTCAGGGGATCGCCTCCCCGGATACCCTGCCTGCGCAAGGACTTCATGGTGCATCCCCTGCAGGTGCTTGAGGCCCGCCAGTCGGGCGCCAGCGCGATTCTCATCATAGTCAGGGCGCTCGATGACCACGAGATCTCCACCCTGCACGACGCGGCGCGCTCCGCCGGGCTCGCCGCGCTCTTCGAGGTGCACGAGGAGGCCGAGATCGGCCGCGCCGCCTCCCACGGCGCGCAGCTCATCGGCGTCAACAACCGCGACCTTTCGGTATTCACGACCGACCTGGGCCTGTCCGAGCGCCTGATCGCGCGCTTCCCCCCGGGGACCGTGGCCGTGAGCGAGAGCGGGATCTCGACCGCCGCCGATGCGGCGCGCGTGCGCCGGGCCGGGGCAAGTGCCGTCCTTGTCGGCGAGGCGCTCATGCGCTCGCCGGATGCGTCCACCCTCCTCGCCTCGCTGCGCGGGGCCTGACGCGCCCGACCGATGGCCCTTACGCCGACCGAAACGCGCGACCTCCTCGCGCGCCTGGGGCACACGCCCAAGCGCTTCCTTGGGCAGAACTTCCTCGTGGACGGCAACATCGTCCGCAAGTCGCTCGAGCTGGCCCAGGTGGCGGCAGGCGACGCCGTCGTGGAAATCGGGCCGGGGCTCGGCACGCTGACCGGCGCCCTGCTCGAGTCGGGGGCCGAGGTCTGGGCCGTGGAGATGGACCGGACGCTCCACCAGCACCTGGAGTCCGGTCTCGCGGCGCGCTATCCGAAGACCCTCCATCTCCTCGAGGGCGACGCGGTCGATAGGCCCCTCGCCGCCATCCCGCCGGCGCTTGCCGCCGGTGCCAAGGTGGTGGCCAACCTGCCCTACGCCATCTCCACCCCGTGGATGGATGCCGTGCTTTCGGGGCCGCTCCCCTCGCGCATGGTCCTCATGCTCCAGCGGGAGGCGGCGGACCGGTACGTCGCGAGCCCCGGGACGCGTAACTTCGGGGCGATCTCCATCTTCCTGCAGGCGGCCTACGATCCCGCGCCGGGCCACCGCGTGAGCTCCGCCTGCTTCTACCCGAGGCCCGACGTCGACTCGTACCTGCTTCACCTGGTCCGCAAGCCCGAGCCCTTCGTCTTCGCCCAGGCGGACAAGGCGATAATCCGGCGTTTCTTCCAGCAGCGGCGCAAGCAGGCCGGCGCGGTCATGAGGGAACTCGTGCCGGGACGGGACGCGCAATGGAGGGAACTTCTCCGGTCGGAGGGATACCTACCGTCCGTAAGGGCCGAGGCCATTCCGGTCGCGACATGGATCAAGCTCGTATCGGCGGGTCAAAGCGCGACTTGAAAGCTTCGGAAGGGCACTCCATACTGTTGAACTAGAAAATGTTCCGAACCGTCTTCCTCGCTAGCCTGGCCGCCGTGGCGGCCGTCTCGGCCAAAGGCCAGGAGGAGGCCCAAAAGGGCCTCGCCGGCTCGATCGACGGCAACATTTACACGTCGCCAACCGGGGCGTTCTCGATGGACATCCCGGTGCTTCCCGCCCTGGGGGGCGTGATCCATGACACCAACAACGTGGTCACCTTCCACGACGGCTTCGGCCTGCAGCTGACCGTCGGCGCCTTCGCGCAGGACGCGACGCTCAAGTGGGAACTGTCCACCCGCGGCACCAAGGACTACCTGATCTACTTCTTCGGGAGCTACGTCCTGTCGGACTTCAAGCGGTTCTGCCCGCAGACCAAGATCGAGAGCGCCGGGTTCTCGGCCGACCTGATGGACGGAACCCTCTTCACCTACATCCTCATGCCGGGGGGCTCCATGTTCGCCGACCACATCGTTTTCGGCCAGCCCACGGATCCGCTGGTCGCCAAGCGCGGCAACGCCATCTTCGTGAAGAACGGCTTCACGTTCGTGATCAGCACCGAGCTGTCGGAGCGCATCACCGAGGGATCCCACTACAAGAAGCCGGTGGAGGAGGAGGACCAGATACTTCGAACCCGGCTCCTCGGCTTCATAAAGAAGATGCAGTTCCCCAAGCCAGCCCCCCAGAAATAGCCCGTCCCGGCTTAGGCCGATCCCCCATGAACCTCCAAAGCTTTGTCATCTTCCTGCTCATTGGGGCCATCGCCGGCTGGCTGGCGGGCGTCATCACCAAGGGCAGCGGCTTCGGCCTCGCAGGCAACATCGTCGTCGGGATCGTGGGCGCCTTCCTCGGGGGCTTCTGCTTCGGCCTGCTGGGAATCGTCGCCTACGGCTTCGCCGGGCGGCTCGTCTTCGCGGTCGTCGGCGCCCTCCTCTTCACCTGGCTCCTGCGCTACGTGCGCAAGTAGGGCCCCGGGCGCGGCGCGCCGGGGCCCCGCGGATCCTCACATGTGGGCGATGACGGCGTCGCCGAAGGCGGAGCACTTGATCTCGGTCGCCCCCTCCATCTGGCGTGCGAAGTCATAGGTCACCCGCTTCGCGCCGATGGCGCCGTTTAGGCCCTTGAGGATCAGGTCCGCCGCCTCGTTCCAGCCCATGTAGCGCAGCATCATCTCCCCGGAAAGGACGACCGAGCCGGGGTTGACGACGTCCTTGTTCGCGTACTTGGGGGCCGTGCCGTGCGTGGCCTCGAAGATGGCGTGGCCGGTGATGTAGTTGATGTTGCCGCCCGGGGCTATGCCGATGCCGCCCACCTGCGCCGCAAGGGCGTCGGAGAGGTAGTCCCCGTTCAGGTTGAGCGTCGCGATGACGTCGAAGTCCGTGGGGCGGGTCAGCACCTGCTGGAGCGTGATGTCGGCGATCGAGTCCTTGATGATGATCCCGGCGCCGGGCTTGCCCTCGGGGATCTTGCACCACGGGCCGCCGTCGATCTCGACCGCGCCGAAGAACTCCTTGGCGACCTTGTAGCCCCAGTCGCGGAAGGCGCCCTCCGTGTACTTCATGATGTTGCCCTTGTGGACGATCGTGACGCTCTTGCGCTTGCAGCGGATGGCGTAGGAGATGGCGCTGTGGATCAGGCGCACGCTGCCCGAGTAGCTGACGGGCTTGATCCCGACGCCGACCTGCACGTCGCACGGGAAATCCTTTGCCCCGACCGCGGCCCAGAACGACTCGGCCTTGGGCTTCGTGCCGAAGCGGATCTTCTCAAACCGCTTCGGGAACTCCTTCGCGATGAAATCCAGGACCTTCTGCGCCTCGGGCGTCCCGGCGGCAAACTCGATCCCGGCGTAGATGTCCTCGGTGTTCTCGCGGAAGATCACCATGTTAACGAGCTCGGGCCTCTTGACCGGAGAGGGGACCCCGGTGAACCACTGGACGGGGCGCAGGCACACGTACAGGTCGAGCATCTGGCGGAGCGCGACGTTCAGGGAGCTGATCCCGCCGCCCACGGGCGTCGTCAGCGGCCCCTTGATCCCCACGATGTAGTCCTTGAAGGCCTCGACCGTGTCGTCGGGAAGCCAGTTGTTGAACCTCTTGAAGCTCTCCTCCCCCGCGAAGACCTCGAACCACGAGATGCGGCGCTTGCCCCCGTAGGCCTTCTCGACCGAGGCGTCGAGGACCCTGACCGAGGAGGCCCAAATGTCGGGACCCGTGCCGTCGCCCCGGATGAACGGGATGACCGGGTTGTCCGGGACGCTGAGGCGGCCGGCTGCGATGGAAATTTTCCCGCCCTGGGGCGGCGTGACGTCTTTGTAAGCCATGGTTAAATTCTTTTTTTGGGGTTGGGGATCGAGCCTCAAGCCTTGAGGCCCCGGCAGAAATTCGCGAGCCTTGCGGCTCCCTTCGTGATGATCTCGTCGCTCGTCGCGTAGCTGAGGCGGACATACCCCTCGGCCCCGAACGCGGACCCGGGGACGACCGCCACCTTCTCCTTCTCGAGGAGCCTCGCGCAGAAATCCATGGAGCTCAGGCCGAAGCTTGAGATGTTGGGAAACAGGTAGAACGCCCCCTGCGCGGCGACGCAGGTCACCCCGGGGATCGCCGTCAGCAGACCGTGGAGGAGGTTGCGGCGGCGGTCGAACGCCGCCAGCATCTTCTCGAGGGAGGCCTTGGTCTTGTCCTTCTCGCGAAGGGCGGCCAGCGCCCCGTACTGGGCGAACGTCGTTGCGTTGGAGGACATCTGGCTCTGGAGCTCCGAGGCGGCCTTCGCGATCGCCGGCGGCGCGACCAGGGTCCCGAGCCTCCAACCCGTCATGGAATAGGTCTTGGAGAAGCCGGCGGCCACGATCGTCCGGGACTCGGCGTCCGCGCCCAGGGTCGCCAGGCAGGTCGGCGAGAGGCCCCCGTAGATCAGGTTCTCGTAGATCTCGTCCGAGAGGACGTAGAGGTTGTGCTTCGCGGCGACCGCCATGATCGCCTCGAGTTCGCCGCGCGAATAGACGACGCCCGTCGGGTTCGACGGGGAGTTGAGGATCAGGAGCTTCGTCCTGGGCGTCACGGCAGCCTCGACCTGCGCGGGCAGGACCTTGAAGCCCGTCTCATCCGTCGCGAGGACCGCCTTCGGGACGGCGCCGGCAAGCTTCACCATCTCGGGATAGCTCACCCAATAGGGCGCCGGGATGATGACTTCGTCGCCGGGAGAGCACGTGGCCATGATCGCCAGGTAGCAGGAAAACTTGCCGCCGGGGCTCACGACCACCTGGGCCGGGGAAACCTTTAGCCCATAGGAGCTTGCATACGACTCGGCTATGGCCTTCCGCAGGTCCTCAATGCCGGGGGTGGCCACGTACTTGGTCTTGCCCGCCTGCAGCGCCGCCGCGCAGGCGTCCTTGATGTGCTGCGGCGTGTCAAAGTCGGGCTCGCCGGCCGCGAAGCTGCAGACGTCCTCGCCCGCGGCCATGAGGGCCTTGGCCTTGGCGTCCACGGCGAGCGTCGGCGAGGGGGCAATGTTGCGTGCCCAGATTGAGAGGGGCCTTAGGGGTGCGGAGGACATCGTGAGCAAAGGAGTCCACTAAAAAGACGCCGGGGCACCAAACGCAAGAGGAGAGCACCCCTTTTTTCGGGGGCCCGGCCCCTCCTCAGGCCCTCAGCGGGCCTTGGACTTCTTGGCCGGCAGGCCCTCTAGGGCGAACCGGAGCAGCTCGCCGACGCTCGCATTCTTCTTCTTGGCGTAGCGCTTGAGCATCGCCCGCTGGTTCGCGCCCAGGCGAACCGACACCTGGCGGTGCGGATCGCGGGTGGGCTTGCATCCCTCGAAGTCGAATTTGTCGATCGCCAGCCTCACCACCTCGCTCGCCGTCTTCAGGCCGAATTTGCGCCTGCTGCTCTCGATCTTGGCGATCAGGGAGATCGGCAGATCGAACGTCAGCGGAGCCGAAGCAGAGCGTGTTACCATGGCAGTGATTGGACCTTAACGGGCCATGAGCAGGCACGTGAGACGGCCCATCCGCAACGAAATTCTGCGGTTTACACCCGCAGATTCACAATCTTATGACCCTAATAGTCGACGGCGGCGCGAGGGGGGATCCCAGCTGCGCCGGATCGAACGCCCCGGGCCCCGGAAGGGCCCCTATGGCCACCGCGGTAAGGGTCAGCCGGGTCTTGTCGCGGGTGGCCTCGTTGCGGACGTCCATGTCCTTGGGTATCCACCGGTCGCCTACCTTCCTTAGCTCCAATAATGAGAGGGTTTTAGCCACATGGCCGTCGCCGCCGGTGACCTCGGACTGCACCAGGGCGTCGTACTGGGCGTCTAAGTACGCCCGGACGGAGCGGATGGAGGGGTTGCGGGCCAAAAAGTCGGCCGAAGGCGTGAAGACGTAGGCGTAGGCCTGGCGCCCCCGGATCCGGCTCACGCCGACCAGGTCCGCATCGAGCCAGTAGAGGTACGGCATCGGCAGGACGTCAAACGGGGTCATCTCGACGCCGGGGACAAGCGGCTGGGTGACCGCGGTCTCGCTCGGAACGCCCGCGCCGGGGCCGTCGCTGGTCCAGATCCCGCCTTCGTGGCCCCCCTGGACCAGGAAACGGTGGGAGAACCCCCCCTTGCCGGTCTCGATCTCAAGGCGCGTCACGGCGCCGCGGGAGTTCCTGCCCCCCCAGAAGCGCCCGTGGAAGAGGAGCTCCGGGCCGCGCCGGGGCATCTGGCGGAGGTCGAACTCCGCATAGATGGGCTCGGACCACACCATCTGCCGGAACTGCTCGAGGATGGCCGCCGCCGCGGCCTTGTCGGGCAGCGGTTCGGCCCTACCCAGGGAGGCGACGGACATTAGGACCGCTGCACACAGCAGGCGCACCCAATCCAACCGAAGGGACAGCTCGGGTGAGCTCTTCAAAAGCCTATCAGGGCTTCGTCGACGAGGCCGGTGTCGGGGCGGCCTTGGCCGGCGCCGGGTTGCCTGCCTGGGGTTTCGATGCCGTCGCCGAGACCGGGACCGAGATCGAGGGCAGCGCGCCGCCCGAGGCGGACGCATGCTTGCCCTCGTAAATCCGCCCGAGGTAAAGCGCGAAGCTAAGGACGAAGAAGACGATGGAGGCGTTGATCGTGGCCTTGCTGAGCACGTTGCCCGTGTCCGCCCCGAATGTGGCCTCCGCCATGCCTCCGCCCATCGCGGCGCCCATCCCGCCGTCGGCCTTCGCCTTCTGGGCGAGCACCAACAAGATAAGGATGGCCGATGTCAGGATCAGGACGAATGTGCAGATGCCGAGAATGATGCTCATGTCGAGGAAGGGTCAGCCAAGCAGAACCCGGCTCATCTTGTCAACGCCTGCGCTTGGCGCCGGCCGGCCCCATGGGGGGCCCTACCGGGACCCGGTTTCGCCAGATTGGAGTTTCACAAATGCGGACCTGCGTGTAGTCCCGGGGGTCCCATGAACGACTCCCCCCTTACCGGCGCCCAGAAGACCCGCCTGCGCGGCCTGGGCCAGCTCCTCGGGCCCGTCCTGAAGGTCGGCAAGGGCGGAATCACCCCCGCCTTCTTCGCCGAGCTGGAGAAGGCCCTTGCCGCCCACGAGCTCGTCAAGCTGCGCTTCCAGGGCGCCGACCGCGACGAGCGGGCCGCCGGGTGCGCGAGGATTGCCGCCGAGGGCCGCTGCGCCTGCGTGGGCGCCGTCGGGCACACGGCCCTCTTCTACCGCCAGAACCCGGACCCGAAGAGCCGCAAGGTCGCGCTGCCGTAGGCCGCGCGCCCCGCAGGGGGTCACACCGGGTCGGAGCCGCCGACACCCAGCTTCTCGAGCAGGCGCTGCAGGTCGTCGTTGCCGCGGTACTCGATAACGATACGGCCCTTCTTCGGGGTGTGGATGACGGCGACCCTCGCTCCCAGGTGCGAGGTGAGCCTCTTCTGGATGCTCTCGACCGCCGCCGCGTCCCGGGCCGCAAGCGCCCGGCCCCGGGACGGGCCCTTCGCCGGGCCCGACACCTTTGCCGACCGACCCAGCTTCTCGGTCGTTCGAACGCTCAGCCCCTCCTCGATCACGCGCCGGGCAAGGATCGTGCGCGCCCCGGGGTCCTCGACCCCGAGGAGAATCTTGGCGTGTCCGACGCTCAGCAGGTCCTTCGCGATGAACCCCTGGATCTCGGCGTCGAGCGACAGGAGGCGAAGCGAGTTCGCCACCGAGGCCCGGCTCTTCCCCACCCGCTCCGCCGCGGTCTCCTGGGTTAGGTCAAAGTCGCGCACGAGGCTCGCGAAACCCTGCGCCTCCTCGATCGGGTTGAGTCCCTCCCTCTGGAGGTTCTCGATCAGGCCTATGGAGGCGGCGGATGCGTCGCTCGCCTCGACGATTCTCGCGGGTATCGACTTGAGCTTGAGCTGCTGGAAGGCCCTCCAGCGCCGCTCCCCGGCGATCAGCTGGAACTTCTCACCGAGGCGGCGCACGACGATCGGCTGCAGGAGGCCCTCGCTCCTGATGCTCTCGGCAAGCTCCGTGAGCTGCTCGGGCGCAATCTCCCTGCGGGCCTGGTAGGGACTCGGCTCGACGAGGTGCACCTGGATCTCAAGGTAGCCCGGGGCGTGGGGAACATGCGCCGCGGGCGCGGGGTGCGCCGCGCCGAGAGGCTTTGCGGCGGAGATGAGGCCGCCTAGGCCGCGGCCCAGTCTGGATTTTTGTGGAGATGCCATGGTGAGGGGGTTCTTTGGGGCTACTTGCCGCCGGGGATGACGAGGACCTGCCCGGCCTGGATCCGCGAGGGGTCGGTCAATTTGTTGGCGTCGATGATATCCTGGACCCTGGCGCCGGTCTTCTTGGCGATCGTCCCGACCGAGTCGCCCTTCAGGACCGTGTAGCTGATGCCCTCCTTCGGATAGGTGTCGCCGAAGACGACGGGCTTCGGGGGCTGGGTCGCCGCGACCGGGCGGGCCTGGACGGCTGGCGCCGGCTTCGACATCGAGTCGAGGGCGGCGTTGGTCTGCTTCGCAAGCACCTCCATCTCGGTGGCCACCTTCTGCAGGATCTCGGAGCGCGAGGCCGCGACGGCCGAGTTGATCGAGGAATTCAGGTCCGCGACGGCTGCGTTGAGCTGGGCCACGGTGACGGAATCCCTGTTCGAATCGAGGCTGCCGACCTTGGCCCTTAGCTCCGAGTTCTCGTGTTCGAGCTGCTCGACCCTCAGGGTGAGCTCGTTCACGCGCTGCGACAGGCCCCGCACGTCCTCCTTCAGGTCGGCGATCTCGGCCTGGGCGGACGCCCCCGGGATCACGGCCGACGTGAAAAGGGCGACGCAGGCAAAAGTCAGGCGGCGAGAAGTGAACCTGCCAGGCATTGGCCCGCAATCTTGCCAAAACAGCGGGTGAAAACAAGCGGCATGTATCGCCCGGGCGCGCCCCGGCGCGGCAATTTGCGCTAAACCCCGGCGCCGAACATCCGATTGGGGGGCTTCATGAGCGGATTCAAGGGCTCCTACTACATTCCCATCCCCTGCGGCCTGCACGCGGCATTCGAGGACTCAGGGCTCATCCCTTTTTCCGCGGCGGTAGGCCGGCCCTTCTTCTTCGCTTGGCGAAAGACCCTGGGGGCGAAGCAGGGCCGCGCCGAGGTATCGAAGGCGGACTCCCTGCGCCCGAGGACAAAAAAGCCCGCCAGGCGGGCCTAGGCCCGGAGCCCAAGGCGTGTCAGCGCCTGAAAGGCGCCGCCGACTCGAGCGGGGCCATGGGACGGGAGGGAAGCACGGTGCCGGCAGGGACCGGGAACCCGCGCAGGAACTCCCGGGCCTCGAGCATCCGGCCGCCCGGGCGTTGAAGCCGGCGGATCCGAAGCGTGCCCCCGCCCGCCGCGACGAGAAGGCCCGCGCCATCGGCGCCGACCACGGTGCCCGGCGCCCCGGGCGCGGCCACGTCCGCAAGGTCGGCCAGCCCGAACTTCACCGGAGAGCCCGCGATCTCGAGCGTCACCGACGGCCAGGGATTCAGGCCGTTGATGCGCGCCGCCAGCACGGGGGCCGGCGCCGAGAAGTCGAGGACGCCGTCCTCCTTGTGGAGCCTGCGGCAGAAGCTCGCCCGGGCGTGGTCCTGCTCCCGGAAGGCGAGCGCGCCCAGCGCAACGAGAGGAAGCGTCCTCGCAAGGAGCGCCACGGCCGCGACCGCGAGCCGCGCCTCGACCTCCGCCGCCGTGTCGAGCGGGCCGATCGCCACGCGCTCGACGTCCGCCACCGGGCCCGCATCGAGCTCGCGCACGATCCGCATCAGCGTGAGCCCCGTCTCGCGCTCTCCCAGTGCGACCGCCGTCTGGATGGGCGAGGCCCCGCGGTACCGCGGCAGGAGCGACGCATGGAGGTTGAGAGTCCCCAGGCGCGGCAGCGAAATGAAGTCGTCCCTAAGGATCCGTCCGTATGCGACCACGAGCGCCAAGTCGGGTGCCAGGGCGGAAAGGGCCGCATGGGCCGAGGCGTCGAGCTTCTCGGGCTGAAGGACAGTGACTTTCCCGGCGCTTGCCCATGCCTTGACGGCGTTTGGCCGGACGGCCTGGCCCCGGCCCGAAGGGCGGTCGATGCCGGTCACGACCCCGACCAGGTCCGCCACCTTGCGTCCCTCCCCAGCGAGCCAGTCGAGCAGCGGGAGCGCCAGAGGATCCGAGCCCATGAAAACAAGTCTCACAGGATTCGCCATGGGGCCTACTTCCAGCCGCTGCGGTCGACCTCGGCCCCGCGGGGCTTGCCGACCAGGTCGAACTCGATCGGGCACCCCGACAGGTCGAACTCCTTCACGAGCCCCGCCTCGAGGTAGCGGCGGTAGCTCTCCGAGAGCCTCTCCTCGCGGTTGCAGAAGATCTTCACCCGAAACGGGCGGTTCCCCGTCTGCGTCGCGTAGTAGATCTTGAACCTGCGGGCGCCGATGGCCGGGGGCGGCGTGCGCTCGGCCAGGTGCGAGAGGGTCTGGTTGAGGCGGGCCGTCGGCAGCTTCTTGTCGAGCGTTCGGTGGAGCTTCACGGCCGCGTTGAGCATGCGGTCGACCTCGAAGCCGCTCATGGCCGACACGAAGATCAGCGGGGCGCCCGGCGTGAAGAAGAGCCGCTCGAAGAGCGCCTTCTCGTACTTCTCGCGGTAGTCCCGCTCGCTCTTGGAGCCGGCGATCCCCCCCTCCTTCCTGAAGGCCTCGTGGACGAGGTCCCACTTGTTGACGATGACGGCGATCGGCTTGCGGTCCTTGACGGCCTCGCCGGCGATCGCCTTGTCCTGCTGGGTCACGCCGTCGATCGCGTCGAGGACGAGGAAGACGACGTCCGACCTCTGCATCGCGTCGAGCGAGCGCAGGCGCGAGAAATACTCGACCGAGGACGCGAGCTTCGTGGCCGACTTGATCCCCGCCGTGTCGATCAGGCGGAAGGGGTGCATCTTCTTGTCCCTGCCCTTGAACTCGAACGGCAGCTCGATCGCGTCGCGCGTCGTCCCCGCGAGGTCGTTGACGATCAGCCGGTCGCTCCTCAAAAGCCGGTTCGCAAGCGAGGACTTGCCGACGTTCGGCCGCCCGATGAAGCAGATGCAGATGGGACCCGGGATCCTGCCGTTCTCCGGCTTCACCCGCTCGACGGTGGCGTTGGGGTCCGCCGGCGGAAGACCGATCCTCTTGAGGATCGCCTCACGAAGGTCGGACTCGCCGCGCCCGTGCTCGGCGGACACGAAGATCGGCTCGCCCAGTCCGAAGCGCATGACCCCCTCGTGGTCCGCCTTCTCGTCGCCGAAGTCGGCCTTGTTGACGACGACGATGACGGGCTTGCCGCCCTGCCTCAGGCGACGCGCAATCCTGTCGTCGAGCGCGGTGACGCCCTCGAGCCCGTCGATGATGAAGAGGATGAGGGCCGCGGTATCGATCGCGAAGCCGACCTGCTTCTCGGACGCGGCGATGATGGCTGCGGACGAGGTCTCGCCCTCCTTTAGGCCAAGGCCGCCCGTGTCCATCAGCGTGTAGCCGTCGGACACGTCCGCCGAGATGACGTCGCGCGTCACGCCGGGCTGGTCGTGGACAATGGAGATCCTCTTGCGGGCAAGACGGTTGAAGAGCCGGCTCTTGCCTACATTGGGGCGGCCTACGATGACGACGGAGCGGAACATGGTGCCGTGGCGTTCACGAACCGTTCAATCCGATCGCAAGCCTCCACAAGTTGATCGTACCCGGTTGCGAAGCTCGCGCGGACAAACCCCCGCCCGTTCTCGCCAAATGCGGTGCCCGGGACCACGGCGACGCTCTGCGCCTTCAGGAGCCCGTAGGCGAAGTCCCTCTCATTGAGCCCGGTCGACGCAATGCTTGGAAAGACGTAGAACGCGCCGCCCGGGGCGCGGCACGCAAGGCCGGCGGCGTTCAGCCGGCGAACAACCAGGTCCCGCCTGCGGTGGTACTGCTCGCGCATGGACTTCACGCTGTCCTCCCCGTGGGTCAGGGCCTCGACCGCGGCCTCCTGGGCGAGGATCGGGGCGCAGAGCATGGAGTACTGGTGGATTTTCATCATCGCGTCGATCAGCTCGGCCGGCCCGCAGGCGTAGCCGATCCGAAAGCCCGTCATCGCGAAGGCCTTTGAGAACCCGTGCAGGAAGATCGTGCGCTCCTTCATCCCCGGGAAGACCGAGATGCTCGTGTGCACGTTGTCGTAGACGAGCTCCGAGTAGATCTCGTCGCTCAGGACGATCAGGTCCTTCTCGACCGCAAAGCGCGCGATCTTCTCGAGGCGAGCCCGGTCGCACGTGCCCCCCGTGGGATTGCACGGCAGGTTCACCATGAGCACCTTGCACCCGGGCTGCCACGCCTTCTCGATGTCCTCGACGTTGAGGGCGAAGCCGTCGTCCGCACGGGTCGGCACGGGGATCGCGACCCCGTGGGCCAGGGCCACGCTCGGGTTGTACGAGACGTAGCAGGGCTGGTGGTAAAGCACCTTGTCGCCGGGGTTCAGGAGCGCCCTGAGCGCCAGGTCTATCGCCTCGGAGACGCCGACCGTGACGATGATCTCGTCGTCGGGCCTGTAGGAGACCGTGTAGTGCGCCTCGACGTAGGACGAGATCGCGCGCCTGAGCTCCACGAGACCGAGGTTCGACGTGTAGTGGGTCTTGCCCTTCTCCAGGGCGTAGATCGCCGCCTCCCTGATGTGCCACGGCGTGTCGAAGTCGGGCTCGCCGATCCCGAGCGAGATGACGTCCTTCATCTTCGAGACGATCTCGAAGAAGTCCCGGATGCCCGACTTGGGCAGGGTTCCGACGTGGCGGGCGATGAAGCGCTTCACGGCGACACCTTGAGCCTCTCCGTCTCCTGCGCCGGGACCTCGATCAGGAACGACCCCTCCTTGTACGAGCGCAGCATGAAGTGCGTGCTGGTCGAGAGCACCCCCTCCAGGGTCGAGAGCTTCTCCGACACGAAGCCGGCCACCTTCTGCAGGCTGGGGCCCGTCACGAAGATCAGGAGGTCGTAGGTGCCCGACATCAGGTAGCAGGACTCCACCTCGTCAAAGCGGCTCAGGCGCTCGGCGAGCCGGTTGAAGCCGCCGCCCCGCTCCGGGGTTATCTTGACCTCGATGACCGCGCGGACCGCCGCCGCCGACTCGCGGGAGAGGTCGAGCACGGGGCGCCAGCCGAGGAATATCCTGTCCTTCTTGAGCTGTTCCAGGTGCTGGTTGATCTCGGACTCGGGCACGCCAGCAACCTGCGCCATTTGCGCCGTTGTGAGGTGACCGCCTTCGATGAGCAGCTTTAGGACCGGGTTCATAGGTAGGTGTAAGGAAAGTGAGTCTGTCCGAAAATGCCGCGCAATGGCCACTCTTTTGGAGACAAAAGAGGAAAGGCCCTGCGCCCGGGCGGTTCTCAGGGCCGCGGGCGTCCCGGGGTCCGCTTACGTCACTTGCTGCCCTGGGCCAACTTCTGCTTGAGGAGGGCGACGCTCGTCTTCGGGCTGATGAGGTTCACGCGCCCGGATTTCTCGCAGCCGTCGATGATCAGCTGCTTCGCCTCGACGGGAGTGAGCGCGGTGTCGAGCGCGAAGAGCTTCGCCGCGAGGTTTGTGACCTGGGGCGACGCCATGGACGTGCCGCTCAGCTTCATGAGCCTTCCGCCGGGGATCGTGCTCTCCACCTCGTAGCCGTTGGCGTGCACGTTGACCATGGGGCCGAAGCTCGAGAACGAGGTCTCCTCCCCCGCCTGGTCGACGGCCCCGACCGTGATCATATTCGGCAGCTGGAAGGACGAGGGGACGAACTCGTCGAACTTCACGTTGTTGTCGCTGTTGCCCGCGGAGACGACGAAGAGGATCTGCGGGGCGGACTTCAGCGCCTCGAAGAGGCCGTCGCGGCCGATGTCGAATATCTTGCGGGCAAGGGCCTTGCGCTCCTCGGCGTTGCCGCCTGCCCCGTTCTGCTCCAGGTCGCTCTCGACGTCCTTGAGCGAGCCGCCCCAGCTCATATTAACGACCCTGACCCCGTTCTGCTTGAAATAGTCGACCATGGACACGTAGGCGGCGGCGTCCTTTTTGGCCTGCTCCACCGTGGGCGTCTCGTGCATGAGGTGGTAGTCGAACGTGATGCGCCCCACCAGGAGCCTCGCGAAGGGGTTCCCGGCGAAGGATATCCCGGCGACATGGGAGCCGTGCGCCCAGTCCGCCGTCAGGTTCAGTCCCTCGAGGGTCGGCGTGACCTGCTCGGGCTTGAGCTCCCCCATGTACTTCTTGACCGCCGCCGAATCCGGACTGTCGATCGCGGCCTGCAGGTCGATGAAGCCCTTCAGGCGCCCGAGGAGTTGCGGGACGTCCGCGCCGGTCTCGGCGATAGGGTAGATGAGTTCCGGCACCGGGTTCGAGTGAAGGTCGAACGCATGGCCGTGGCGCCCGTCCGCGTCCGTGACCAGCCGGCCCTTGTAGTTGTCCACGTCGACCCCGGAGTCCCATATTCCGATGACGACCGGCTGGGCGTGCTCCGACGGGTCAAGCGTGACGAGCCTGGGGGTCCAACGGTCGGGCTTCACGACGCGGTGGGCGGAGATGTAACCGTCCAGGGCCGCCACGATATCCGCCTTGTAGGGCAGGAAATTGACGACCTGGTTGCGCATGCCCACCACCTGGCGGGCAATGTCGGCCGAGATGTTGCCGGTCTTCAGGGCCGCCGGGTCGACCTCCTTCTGGAGGAGCCCCACGAGGAGCGTCTCGCTGCGGATCTCGTATCCCGCCTTTGCTCCCTTCACGTCGTTCTGAACGAGTTCCCAGTCGAGCGGCTTCACCGTCCGCTCGAGCTCGGCCTTGAACCGGGCGCCAAAGTCGGGGCCCGCCCCGCCCTGCTGCCGCGCGCGGATCCACGCCGCTGAGACCATGGCGGTCGTCGCCTTCTTGCCGGGCTTCTCCTCAAGCGCCTTCAATTCGTCGACGAGCTTGGCCGCCCCTGCGTAGTCGCCCTCGAGGAGCGCCAGGGACAGGAACGTGGCCTTGTAGCCCTGCACGGTAGTCCGGTCCTTGATGTCGTAGGCGTCGATGTCCGCCAGCATGTCCTTCTTGAGCGCCTGCGCCAGGTCGCCAAACGCGGCGGCGTCGGTCAGGATCGCCGACGGCGCCTTCGCGACCGCATACGTGTGCCGGGGAAGGTCGTCCGCCTTCTCGACGGCCTTCTTTGCGGCGGGGGCGGCGCCCGGGGCCCCGTCGGCCCGGGAGAACGGCGCGCAGAAAAGGGCGACGGCCAACGCCAACACGGGACGCGCCAGGGCGAACTTCATCGAATGGGGGTTCATGGTTGTCCGGCCATCCAACCGCCGGGGCCATCCCTAGGAAAGCCTAAAAGGCGCGCCCCGGGGGGGGCCCGGCCATTTCGCAATCCCCGGGATTGCATCGGAGGCCCCATTGATGCATCCGGATGGGTTCCCATGTTCGAATCCCTGACCGACAAACTCTCCTCCGCGCTGAGGAACCTGCGCGGCGTTGGAAGGCTTTCCGAGGAGAACATGGCGGCCGCCCTGGCGGAGGTGCGCGCCGCGCTCCTGACGGCCGACGTCCACTTCAAGGTCGCCCGCGAATTCACGGAGCGCGTTCAGGCCCAGTGCTCGGGCCAGGAGGTCCTCAAGGGCGTGACGCCCGGCCAGCAGGTAATAAAGATCATCCACGACGAGCTCGTTCGCCTCCTGGGCGAGGGGACGACGACCCTCAGCACAGCCCGCCCGCTGAAGGTCGTCATGGTGGGACTCCACGGCTCGGGCAAGACGACCTCGACCGCGAAGCTCGGCCGGCTCCTCAAGAAGCGCGGGTACAGGCCCTTTGTCGTCGCCTGCGACGTCTACCGGCCGGCCGCCATCGACCAGCTCGAGATCCTGTCGCGCCAGGAGGAGATCGGGTTCTACTCCGACCGCGTCTCGAAGGACGTCCCGGCGATCGGCAAGGCGGGGCTTGCGGCCGCAGCCGCGGCGGGCGCGGACGCGATCATCTTCGACACGGCCGGCCGCCTCCAGATCGACGAGGGGCTCGTCGACGAGGTGAAGCGCCTCGGCGCCGCCGTAACCCCGGACGAGGTGTTCCTCGTCGCCGACGGGGCGCTCGGCCAGGAGGCCGTCAATGTCGCCAAGGTGTTCCACGAGGCGCTGCAATTGACGGGCCTGGTCCTGACGAAGCTCGACGGCGACGCCCGGGGAGGCGCCGCGCTCTCCATAAAGTCGATCACCGGGATCCCGATAAAATTCGTCGGCACCGGTGAGAAGACCGACGACTTCGAGCCCTTCCACCCCGACAGGCTAGCGTCCCGCATCCTGGGGATGGGCGACGTCGTCTCGCTCGTCGAGAAGGCCAAGGAGTCGATCGACGAGAACGAGGCCGAGCGCATGGCCGAGAAGATGCGCAAGGCCGACTTCAACCTGGAGGACTTCCTTTCGCAGCTGCAGGCCGTGAAGAAGATGGGATCCATGCAGAGCATCGTGGGGATGATCCCCGGCATGAGCGGCGTCCAGCTCGGCGACGACACCGAGCGCCAGATGAAGCGGACGGAGGCCATCATCAAGTCGATGACCCTCCAGGAGCGCCGCAAGCCCGACATCCTCAACGGGAGCCGCCGCCAGAGGATCGCCAACGGCGCGGGGGTGCGCATCGCGGACGTGAACCAGCTCCTCAAGCAGTTCCAGCAGATGCAGAAGATGATGAAGATGATGAGGGGCGGGAACCAGAAGAAGCTCATGCGCCAGATGGAGGCCATGAAGGGCCGGGGCGGATTTCCGGGGATGTGAGTCGCCCCGACGGCGCTTTGGCCGAAAACCGTTCTGCAGGGTTATTTCAGAACGTAGCGTCCATTCTTCTGCGTCCCAACTCGCCGCACCAATCCAGATTTTATTAGCGGCCGAAGCAAATCCATCGCCCCTTGCTTGGAAATACCAAGCCCGTCCCACAATTCTCTTGGGCTTAGGTTGCCGCGAACCCGCAACAACTGCAGGAGCTGCTCCTGACGCGGGCGCAAAACCACCTTTTTGCTTCCCGAGGCAGCAGCCAGATGCTGGATTCGCTGCCAGACCCTATCCAGGGTTTGTTGCAGTCCCTCAGCAGAGTATTCCAACCATGATGTGAGGTCGTCACCGTTCCGCCGAACCGCATCAAGCGCGGCATAATAGCGTGGCCTGTCTTCCCAATAAAATTCGTCCACAGAAAAGATATGATGCGAGTCGAAGCCTCGCCGATAGAGATCCCACAGTGCCAAAGCCCGACCGGTGCGGCCATTTCCGTCAGCAAACGGGTGAATCGTCTCGAATCGATGATGCACGATGGCCGAACTGAGCACAGGCGAAAGAAGTAAAGACTCGGTGTTCCACCATTCCAGTAATCCGAACATTAGACCCGAAACATCCTCAGGAATCGGCGGAACAAACTCGCCAACTCGAACGCGAATAGTTCGATATCGCCCCGCCTCGCCCTGATCCATCACCTCCCCAGCCACAATCTTATGGAGCCGAAAGACATCATCGTGGGTCAGACGCTTCGTAGACGCCTGTTTCTCAATGTGCCTTAGCGCAGCAAAATAGTTCACCACTTCTCGGCGAACGCGACCCGGCACAGGCAAGGTTTCACCCTGTTCTACAGCCCGCACCTGCTCCAAAGTAAGTGGATTGCCTTCAATCGCCGTAGATGAATGGGCATTACGAACCCGTGAATCCTTCTGCAAAGCTGGAATCCATGGAACCTGTACGGCAGCGTTTTGGATGCGCTCTCGAAGGACAGCAATTGCTTCCACGCGACTGAGTAGAACCGGATTTATCAGGAATCGTGGCAGAAAACTCACAGCGCGAATCGTGCTCTTGGGTCAAGTATGAGTCAAGTTATGAGTCAAGTGCATTGGACCGCCATTTGAGGCTAAAAAAGTCATTCCCGCACCGTTGCCAAACATTGCCATTATAACTTCAAATGCCAGCGGCGAGTCTCAATAGACGAATGTTGCAACCCGTTATCCTGTAGTATCTCCAGCAGATGCTGAAGATGATGACAATGATGAGGGGCGGGAATCAGAAGAAGCTCATGCGCCAGATGGAGGCCATGAAGGGCCGAGGCGGCTTTCCCGGGATGTAAGAGCTGTGGGCCCAACCGCTGGGTGGGTCCTGAAACTCAAGGTTACCAGACCCCCTCTTGATTTCGATTGTTTGAGTCCGTTTTTCAGACTACATTGAGTCCGCAATGAAGACTTATTCTGTGACTGAAGCCAAGGCCAGGCTTGGCCCGCTCGCCGACATGGCGTTGAAGAAGCGCCCCGTCTTTATCCGGCGGGGCCAGCGGATCCTCCAGCTTGTTGAGGCCACGCTCCCTGAACCGATCCCCCACTACCCCGAAGGGCATTTTGCTGTCGAAGAGGAACGCGCGGCGTATCTGAATTCCCTTCCAGTGGACCCAGAGCCGCTCGACCGATGATCCCGATTCGCCAATGGGACATCGTCCGCATGCGGGTCAATGCCAACGACCGCGACGAGCATCCAGCCATCGTTCTCTCCCCTTCCGAGGTCGCTTGTTCGCCCCGGGTCGATCGGATAAATGTGATCTATGGTTCGACCCGCCGACCCGCCCATGAGACACGACCCGGCGAAATCCTCCTGGATGATGCCGATGGCTTGGATCATCTCACGGTCTTTGACTGCCTTCTTTTTCCTGTCGTAAAAAAAGCCGCGATCTCCGCGGTCGTTGGACACGTGTCGCCCGAACGGAAACGGCACCTCCACCGGACGCTGGTGGCAGCGCTTCGACTCTTTTCCTGACGCCGACGAAGCGTTGAGATGAGGCCCAAAGCGGGTTGCACCGGCGTCCCGATGCGGGCCCGTCGCCGCAAAGGGCCTCCGAACTGTCATTTTCGTTAAAAACATCGTCAATTGTGCCATTTTTTATCCGTGTTTGAGGCTGTAGGATGGCGCACGAGAGTTTCACCTCGGCGTCGACTGGCCTGAGTCCCTTCTTCGCCCAAGGCTCGTCCGCCCATGTTAAAGATAACCCCTTTCCTTCGACCGCCGCTCGATCCGGATTTCATCCCCGCCGCCCTCTGGAACCGCGCCTACCGGGCGATGGTGGCGGCCGACCCCGCTTCCCGGGAGCTGGTCATCTCGCTTGAGCGCACCGACGGGGGCGCCTCGGTCCACCGGAGCCGTGTGCTCGGCGCCTCCCACCCGGAGTCGGGCCTTAGCCTTCGCTACGCCGAGCGCCTCCTCAAGTTCCTTCTCTGGCAGAAGGGCGGCTGCACCGTGAAGATCGTGGGAGCGCCGGAGGTCGCCGCCCACCTGGCCGCCGTCTACAGCCCCAGGGGTGAGAGGGCTTTTGACCGGGCATTCATGGGAGAGAAGGTCTACCGCCAGACTTTCAGCATCAGGGCTGCGGACGAATCCGAGCTTCCCTCGGAGGGAGACATCGGCCTGCCGGTGGGCCGGCACCTCGAGGGCTGCAGGATCGGGTTCGACATAGGCGGGAGCGACCGGAAGGCGGCGGCCGTCATCGACGGCCGCGTCGTGTACTCCGAGGAGACGGCCTGGGATCCCTATTTCCAGAAGGACCCCTCCTATCATATAGAGGGAATCCACGAATCCCTCAAGAAGGCCGCCGCCCACCTGCCCCGGGTCGACGCGATCGGCGGGAGCGCGGCGGGGATCTACGTGAACAACGAGGTGCGGGTGGCGTCCCTCTTTCGGGGCATCCCGCCGGACAGGTTCGAGTCCGACATCCGCAGGCTCTTCTTCACGCTCCAGGCGCGCTGGGGCGGCGTCCCCTTCGACGTGGCGAACGACGGCGAAGTGGCCGCCCTCGCCGGGTCGATGTCGCTCGGCGACAACGCCGTCCTTGGGATCTCCATGGGGACGAGCCAGGCCGGGGGCTATGTCCGACCGAGCGGCGACATCACCCCCTGGCTGAACGAGCTCGCGTTCGCCCCCGTCGACTACCGCGCCGACGCCTACCGCGACGAGTGGTCCGGCGATGCGGGCTGCGGCGTCCAGTACCTTTCCCAGCAGGCGGTGTCCCGCCTCTCCGACCAGGCCGGGTTCGCCTTCCCCAAGGAGATGCCGGCCCAGGAGAGGCTGGTCGCGGTCCAGGCGGCCATGGCCTCGGGAGACCCGAAGGCCGAACTCGTGTACGACTCGATGGGGTCCTACCTGGGATATTCGATCGGGCACTACGCCGACTTCTACAACGTCAGGCACGCGCTCGTCATGGGGCGCGTCACCTCGGGGATCGGCGGCGAGCGCATCCTCCTGCGGGCCCGCGAGGTGCTCGCGGCGGAGTTCCCCGCCGTCGCCTCCAGGACCCGCCTCAGGATGCCGGACGAGAAGGACAAGCGGCACGGCCAGGCCATCGCCGCGGCCAGCCTGCCCTCCCTGCGCGAAACTGCGGGCTCGCACGCGCTCCCCTCCACTTCCAGATAGATCATAATGAAATTCTCGAACCCAGGCGCGGACGCTTTTGTACCAAGCGGCGGCCTCTCCCCCGCGGAGGCCCTAAGGAGGGTGACACACCTGTGCGTGTGTGCCCATCAAGACGACATCGAGATCATGGCCCAGTCGGGCATCAGCGACTGCTATGACCAGCCAGGGAAGGGATTCGGCGGGGTCGTCGTCACGAACGGGGCGGGATCGCCCAGGACGGGCTCCTACGCCAAGTACACCGATGAGCAGATGCAGGGGGTGCGCCGGGAGGAGCAGCGGGAGGCCGCCAGGCTCGGGCGCTACGCCATCCAGCTCCAGCTCGCCCACTCCAGCGCCGACGTGAAGAAGCCCGGCCACAAGGGCGTCGCCTCGGACCTTGCCGCGGTGTTCGCCGGGTGCCGCCCGGAGGTCGTCTTCCTCCACAATGCCGCCGACAAGCACGACACGCATGTCGCCGTGATGCTGCGCTGCATCGAGGCGATCCGATCCCTGCCCGCGGACCAGAGGCCCGCCCGGGTCCTCGGCTGCGAGGTGTGGCGCGACCTCGACTGGCTCCCGGACTCGGACAAGGTCGCACTTGACTCGGGCCGGCATCCGGAGCTCGCGAGCAAGCTGCTCGCCGCCTTCGACTCCCAGGTGAGCGGCGGCAAGCGCTACGACCTCGCCGCGATTGGCCGACGCGCGGCCCACGCCACCTTCCACACGTCCCACGCCACCGACAAGTTCGCGGGCATCACTTGGGCCATGGACCTGACCCCGGTTACCCGCGACGGCGGGCCCTCCGTCCGTGACTACGCGGTGTCGCTCGTGGCGAAGCTGGGCGAGGACGTCTCGAAGCGCATCAGGGCCTTCGCCTAGGCCCCCGGCTTTAGCCCACGGTCTTCTTGGCCCGGTCTCCGTGACGGTAGGCCATCGGCGACACTCCGTACGCGGTGTGGAACGCACGGCTGAAGCTGTAGATCGAGGTGAAGCTGCACAGCTCGGCGATCTCCGTCACGCGCCTCTGGCTAAGGCGCAGGAGCCCGCACGCCTTCTCGAGGCGCAACCGGCGCAAGTGCCTCCCGAGGCTCACCCCGCACGACGCCCGGAAGCGCGCCCTCAGGTGGCTCGAGCTGATCCCCAGCGACCGGGCGATCTCCTTCACGCTGAGCGGCTCCTCCTTGCTCTGGGCGAGCTGGTTGACCTGCATGATCAATCCCGGCGCCGTGGGCGGCTTGTAGTGCTTCCTCAGGATGGGCTCGGCCTGCCGGATCCTCTGCAGGAGTACGGCGAGCAGGAGGCTCGTCAGGTCGCCCTCGCCGCGCGTCAGGTAGGCCTCGACCAACTCCCCGCAGGTCTGGCGCACGACCGGAGTCAGGACGAAGGGCCGGAACCGAAGTGGCTGGAGCGGCGCCACGTCGATCATGTCAAAGGTGATGAAGAGCCAGCGAAGGTCCTCCCTCGCCGGCTGGATGTAGTCGTGGAACTGGAACGGGAGGACCAGCAGCCCCTCCTCGGCGTTCAGGCGGATCGCGCGGTCGTCGACGGCCACCGTGACCGCCGTCTCAAGCGCCAGGATGAGCACGAAGCGGTGATGGAGCGCACGGCCGCGCTGCGGGCGGTTCAGGTCCGTCGCCGAGCGGCGGCAGAAGCAGACAATGTTGTCGGGAAGCGCGAGCGGCGCCACGCGCTTTCCGTGCAGGGGCCTCAGCGGCGAGGGCAGCAGATTGGCGAGTTTCTCGAGGGAAAGGACCCTTGCGTCACGTGATTCTGACATTTTTGTTAAAAACATCGTCATTTATGCCATTTTTTAACGGCGACGCCAGCGTTATCATGGGCGCGTAAAAAACAAACCGCCTCATTCGTTTACCCCGGCAATGATCGGCATCCCAAAATTGACAACCAATTGTTCAGTGCGCGCGCAGGTCACGGACACGGCCCCGGTATGGGCTTGCCCTGGCGGCGGTGCCGCCGGGGGAACCTGCCGCGAGCAACGCGGAACATCCAACTGATCCTCATCTGCATACGATCGCGCGTGGGCACCGGGACCTAATCCCGGCCATCACAGCCGCACGCTCCGCCTCCCTTCGTCTCCCATTTTGAGGGCCGCCGCAAGGCTGTCCGCCTAGCTACTGCTTCGTGTCTTAACAACCAGAACAATAACCATTATGAGTAAACCTGACCCTCGCGACCTGCAGACCACCCTCGGTCAACCCGGTCTCTTCACGGCCCTGCATCGGTATGCAGCGTGCACGCTCCTCGCCCTCGGCATCACCGGCTCGGCCTTCTCGCAGGCGGCGCCGGCAGCGACCACGACGACCACCACGACAACCACGGCTTCGGCCGCGGCGCCGGGCGCCTCGGACGACACCGTGCAGCTCGGTGCCTTCGTCGTTAACGGTTACTCAGCCAGCTTGGCCTCGTCGCTTCAGGCAAAGCGCGAATCGGCCGACAACATCGAGGTCATCACGGCCGAGGATGTGGGCAAGTTCCCTGACAACAACCTTGCGGAGTCGCTCTCCCACCTGCCTGGTATCTCGGTCGACCGCCTCTTCGGAGAGGGCGAACGCGTCAGCATCGAGGGCACGGACCCGAACTTGAACCGCGTTCTCCTCAACGGGGAACCCGTCTCGTCCGCCGACTGGTACGTCCTCGACAACCAGAGCCGCCAGTTCAACTACCTGCTCCTGAGCCCGGACGTAGTCGGCCAGGCCGAGGTCTTCAAGAGCTGGGAGCCGAGCCTGCTTGAGGGCAGCATCGGCGCGACCGTTAATGTCACGACCCGCAATCCTCTGAGCCTCCAGCCCCTGCTCTTCGAGGGCACCATCACCGACGGCTACAACGACCGCTCGAAGACGAACAAGGGCAGCGAGAGCGCGATGTTCAGCTGGCACAACGATGCGAAGACCTTCGGCATCCTGGTCGGAGCGGAGGACAACCGCGAGTACCTGCGCCGTGACGGCGTCGAGTCCCTCGTGGAGCTCAACAACACGAACCTCGGTGTCGGTGGCCCCCTTCCCGGGCAGCCCGCCGGCCCCTGGGTCACCGCCGAGGTCGTCAACTCGGCCGAGTTCCTGCAGCTGCGCCACCACCAGGGCGGAAACTTCGACATCGTCTTCAAGCCGTCCGACAGGCTGACCATCGAGGCCACGGGCCTGTACGTGAAGCAGACGATGGATAACGTGAACTTCTCGTACTACATCTACCCGGGCGACAACTGGTCCGGCCTCCCGAATATCACGAACGCCACGGTCACGAACGGCGTCCTCGGGAACTACACGATCAACTCGGCCCCGCTGGTCATCGACGCGTTCAACCGCGCGGCCCAGATCGTGACCCAGGACTACAACCTAAAGGCCTCGTACAAGGGCGACAACTTCGACATGACCGCCGATGCCGGCTTCACGCGGGCGACGGGCGGCACGCAGCACCAGTTCTTCGCCGAGTACTTCGTGTTCGCCAACGCGAACATTGCCGAGACCAAGAACTCGTCCTCGTTCTCGGTGACCGGAGTCCCCGGCGCCGACCCGACGGCCGCCAACCTCAACAGCGGCGCCGACTTCGGACTCTCGTCCGAGCCGAGCTTCGACTACGGCAACATCGCCAGCAACCCCGAGGTTGACGACGAGAAGTGGGTCAAGGTTGACCTCGTCTTCCCCCTGAAGGGCGCCCTCAAGAACGTCAAGGCGGGCATGCGCTTCAGCGACCACAAGGCCGGTGAGAACGGCGCGGTGGTGAGCGTCCCCGGAGCAGACGAGGTGGTCACACCCCTGTCCGCGATCGGCGTCTCCGCGGCTCCCTCGAACTACCTCGCGGGGCTCCCCAACATCTCGGCCTCGATGTCCCAGCACGTCATGTCGAACTCCTACGGCGGCGTCGCCAGCTTCATCGGCAACCTGCCGAGCTCGACCTCCGGGGAGAACCTCCTGCAGTTCTTCAACGCCACGCCCCCGAGCGCCGGCGCCGTATTCACGGCGACGCCCACGTTCACGGTGGATGAGCGCATCAACGCCGCGTACATCGAGAGCAGCTTCGCGGACGGTCCCCTCTCGGGCAACTTCGGAGCCCGCTTCGTCGAGACCACGACGACCAGCGCCAGCTACAACCTGAGCACCCCGACCCCGACGCTCCAGTCGACGCAGAGCACGTACAACAATGTCCTGCCCGCGGTCAACCTGGCCTATGACCTCGCCCAGGATCAGGTCACCCGGTTCAGCGTGTCGGAGGTGATCGCCCGCCCGAACACGGCGGCCGAGGCCAACTACGTGGAGCTGTATGACTCGACCCTCGGCGGCGTCGGCGGCAACGCGGGCCTCAAGCCCTACGAGTCGACGAACCTGGACTGGGACTACGAGTACTACTTCGCCAAGAACTCCTACTTCGCGGTCGATGTGTTCTACAAGAACATCTCCAACTACATCGTGAACGCGGCCAACCCCGAGCAGTGGACGGACTACGGTCTCGCGGGCCACCCCACGGAGACCTACGAGATTTCACGGCCCAGCAACGGCGGGGCCGCGACCTCGGAGGGCACCACGCTCTCCTACCAGCAGGCCCTCTCGAACGGGCTCGGCATCCAGGCCAACTACACGCTCATGCACACCTCGAGCGCGTCCGGCCCGCTGCCGTTCTCCTCGAAGAACCAGTTCAACATCAGCCCCTACTACGAGAACAAGTGGGGCATGATCCGCTTCACGTACAACTGGCGCGACGACTTCGAGTCGAGCTCGTTCAACGGCCAGAGCGCGGTCTGGACGGCGCCCTATGCCGAGGTCGACGCCAACGCGACGATCTACATCACGAAGAACCTTCAGATCCTCGTGAGCGCCACCAACCTGCTGGACGAGACGTACCACCAGTACTTCAAGAACAACTCGGCCGGCTCGCTGCTGGCGGACGAGTACAAGTTCGGAAGGACGTACTCCGTATCGCTCCACTGGAACTTCTGAGTTTGCCGCGGGGCTGGCATAGCCCCGCCGGCTAGGGACGACGGTGACTTGGGCCCGGGTGCTTCGGCATCCGGGCCCTTTTTTTCGGGGTCTGGCAGGATCAGGATGGCATGAAGCGGGCAAAGCACGCATCGTGTGCCGATGGAACGGCTTGCACGCGAAGTCGCCCGGGCAGCCCCGCCGATCGTATGAAATCGATCCTGGGCATCTCGGCCTACTACCACGATTCCGCCGCCGCGCTCGTCGTGGACGGACGGATCGTCGCCGCGGCCCAGGAGGAGCGCTTCACCCGGGTGAAGCACGACAGCGGCTTCCCCACCCACGCGGTGGCGTACTGCCTCAAGGAGGCGGGCCTTGGGCCCGAGGAACTCGACCATGTCGTCTTCTACGAGAAGCCGTACCTCAAGTTCGAGCGCCTCCTGGAGACCTACCTCGCGGTGGCGCCCGCGGGACTGCGCTCCTTCGGCATGGCCCTGCCGCTCTGGATCCACGAGAAGCTCAGGCTTCCCTCCCAGATGAGCCGAAGCCTGGGCGGGGCCTACACCCGGCCCTTCATCTTCCCGGAGCACCATGAGTCCCACGCCGCGAGCGCCTTCTTCCCCTCCCCCTTCGAGGAGGCCGCGGTCCTGACCCTCGACGGGGTCGGCGAATGGGCGACGGCAACGCTGGGCCACGGCCGCGGCAACAGGATCGAGCTCAGCCACGAGATGAGGTTCCCGCACTCGCTCGGCCTCCTGTATTCGGCGTTCACGTATTTCTGCGGGTTCAAGGTGAACAGCGGCGAGTACAAGCTGATGGGGCTGGCGCCTTTCGGCGAACCGAGGTTCGCGGACCAGATCCTGGGGAAATTGATGGACCTGAAGGCGGACGGCTCGTTCCGGCTGGACCTCTCGTACTTCAACTACTGCGCCGGCCTGACCATGACCTCGGACCGCTTCGAGAGGCTTTTCGGCGGCCCGCCGCGCAAGCCCGAATCCCCCATAACCCCGAGGGAGTGCGACCTCGCCGCCTCGATCCAGAAGGTCACGGAGACCGTGATGCTGCGGACCGCCCGCCATCTGCACGCCCTGACCGGCTCGAAGAACCTGTGCCTTGCGGGGGGCGTTGCCCTCAACTGCGTCGGCAACGGGCTCATCCTGAGGGAGTCCCCCTTTGAGAGCCTCTGGATCCAGCCCGCCTCCGGTGATGCCGGGGGGGCCCTCGGCGCCGCGCTCTTTGTCTGGCACCAGCTCCTTGGCAATGAGCGGGTGCCCCGCCGGCCCGACGGCCAGGAGGGCTCGCTCCTGGGGCCCTCCTACAGCGCCAGCGAGACCGAGGCAGCGCTCAAGGCGAAGAAGGCGGTCTACCGGGTCCACCCCGGAGGCGCGGGCCTGTGCGCGGCCGTCGCCTCGCTCATCGCCGACGGAAAGGTGGTCGGCTGGATGCAGGGCAGGATGGAGTTCGGCCCGAGGGCCCTGGGTGCCCGCAGCATACTCGGCGACGCCCGCAACCCGGGGATGCAGCGCCAGATGAACCTCAAGATCAAGTTCCGGGAGTCGTTCCGGCCATTCGCCCCCATCGTCCTTCGCGACCGGGTCCAGGAGTATTTTGACCTGAAGCCCGGGGCCGAGAGCCCCTACATGCTCCTCGTGGCCCAGGTCCGCGGGGACAAGCTCGTGGCCCGGCAGGCCGGCGCATCCAGGGGCTTGGACAGGATCCTGGAGGCCCGCTCCGTTGTCCCCGCCATCACCCACGTGGACGGCTCGGCAAGGATCCAGACCGTGGACCGCGAGCGCAACCCGAGGCTCACCGAGCTCCTGGAAGCCTTCGCCGGGCTCACGGGATGCCCGGTAATGATCAACACGAGCTTCAACATTCGCGGCGAGCCGATCGTCTGCACCCCCGACGACGCCTACCGGTGCTTCATGACGACCCACATCGACGTGCTCGTGATCGACGACATCCTTCTCCTCAAAGAGGAGCAGCCGGCGGCAAACCGCCCGGACCTCGAGGCGTACCTGGGCCAGTACGGCAACGACTGAGGAGCCCCTACCCCCATGTCCCTCATCCGAATCAACAAGAACCCCTCGGGGCGCCAGCTCGCCGTCTTCGGGGCGGCATGGCTCGTGTTCCTTGGCGCGGCGGGCCTCGCCGTGAGGCTGCGGGGCGGCCATGGCGCCGGGCTCCTTTGGGCTGCGGCCGCGGCGGTGCCCCTGGCGGGAGCCGTGTGGCCGCGCGGGCTCCGGCACCTCTACCTCGGCCTTAGCTACGCCACCTACCCGATTGGATTTGTGGTCTCGCACGTCGCCCTGCTTTTCATGTACACCCTTGTCCTCACCCCCGTAGGGTTAGCCATGCGCCTCTTTCGCCACGACCCCCTCTCCAGGAAATTCGACCGCGAGGCCGGGAGCTACTGGATGCCGAGGGACCGGGCGAGGAAGCCGGAGAGCTATTTGAACCAGAACTGACCATGCCAGATCCCGACAACGATGCGTTCAGCAAGCAGGCCGAGGGCAAGCGCAGGGGGGCCGTGGCCGAATTCTTCTCGTTCGTGGCCAACAACAAGAAGTGGTGGCTTACGCCGATCATCCTCGTCCTGGTGCTCGTGGGAGCCCTCGCCGTCCTCGGGGGCTCGGGCGTCGCCCCCTTCATCTACTCGCTTTTCTAGGAGGGGCGCCGGTCCCTATCGCGACTTGGACGCGACCTCCCACTCGAGGATCATCCTGTCGATCAGGCTCTCGATCGAGTCGGTGACGGCCGGGTTGCCCTCCATGGTGGAGAGGGTCCTTGCCTCGGCAAGGTGCGCCATGACGCCGTCCATGCGCCGAAGCTGGTAGAGCTTGAGCGCGAGCGACAGCTCGAATGTCGCGTTCACCGGGCCGCTGCGCTCGGCATCCTCGAGGTTCCTGACGAGCCCCTCCGCGTCCCCGCGCGCCTCGCAGTCCTTCGCCGCGCGCAGGCTGTTCTCCTGGTTCCTCGGCTGCACGGGAGCCGAGGCCGTGCTCTGCCGCGCGGCCTCAGCCGGGCGACCGGTATCGTCCAAGACCGCAACGAGCAGCTCGAGCGCCTCGGCGTTCGAAGGGTCCTCGGAGAGCACGGAACGGCACTCGCGCTCCGCGCCCGCGGTGTCGCCCGATGCCCTGAAGAGGGAGGCCCTGACGATCCGAAGCCTGCGGTCCGCGGGCCGCTGGGAGATGGCCCTGCCAAGGAACTCGATGCCGTCCTTGTAGCGCTTCGTTCGGATCCAAAAATCCTCGAGGACGGGGCCCAGGAGGTCGAGGTCCGCTCCGGCGCCCGCCGCGCGGCTGAGGATTCCCTCGGCCTCGTCGTAACGGCCGAGGCGCATGAGGACCGAGGCCTCGTCGGCAGCCGGCGCAAAGTCGCGCGGGAGGAGTTCCCCCACCCGCGTGGCCATGCCGAGCGCCCCTTGCAGGTCTCCCATATCGAGATCCACGCCCTCGAGGATCCCGGCCAGGGCGGGATTGGCGGGGTCCCGGGCAAGGGCGGACCTCGCCGTCTCGGCGGCCCCTGAGAGCGTCTCGGGCAGCCTCATCACCCGGGTGGCCTCGGCGATGTCGCGCGCCATGCGCGCCTCGTCGCGCACGTGGGTGAGCTGGTTCGTGAACGGCGGCTTCCGGACAAGGGCGTCGATCCTAAGGAGCATCGGGAGGCGCTCATGGGGCGTGTAGGCCAGGGCGTCCGCGCACGCGGCGCTGTCCAGCCATCCCGAGTCGCCCGGATCCCCGCCGAAGAGGGACGCGGCCGCGCCCTGCGCCAGCATCCTCGCCAGCTGGACGTTCCCGGGCCAGTCGAAGTGCACGTGCTCGAAGAGGATCTCGCGGCCGCTCAGGGGTCCTTGCGAGGCGGGATCGGAGCCCATCGCGACCGCGGCGTCCACGAGGCTGACGCCCCCGGCCGAATCGCGCGCGACCTGGCGGATGACCTGGTTGATGTCGGTGTCGGGGCGGAACCTGAGCGCGTCCCAGTGGAGCGCGGCCAGGAAATGCAGGAGGGCCGACGCGGTGTCGCCCGCCTGCAGGTCGAGGTTTCCCAGGATGAACGACGTGTCCGCGTATTCCGGGTCGAGGCGCAGCGCCTCGGTGAGGAGGGACCTCGCGCGGGCCGGGTCACCGAGCATCCATGCGAGGCGGCCCCGCTCGTACGGCTCCCTCCACAGTTCGAGCTCCTGCTTGGAGAGCCATGCCCCGTGCCTCGAGAGGAAGGGCGGGCAGTCCTTCAGGTTCGCGACCACCGTGCATAGGACGACCTTTGCGCCCGCGCCCGACGCCGCGCGCACGATGCCCCGCAGGTTGTCGGTGAAGTTGTCGTACACGGAGTAGAGCCTTGGGTCGTCGGCCAGGACGGCGTTGTCGACGAACATCGACATGCCGCCCCACTCGGGCGCGTTGCGCCGGCCCGGCGACAGGCGCGAGAGGATGGAGACCAGGAGCTGCCCCGTGCGCGTCGAGCGGACGAAGACGCTCGCTCGGATCACCCACAGGGGCGGCATGTGCGAGAGGTAGGCGCAGCCCGGGCCGTAGGGGCCGACGACCTCGTTGTTGCCCGCGTACACGACGAACAGGTCCGGCTCGAAATGCGCCATCTCGCGGGCGATCTGGTAGATGACGTGCGAATTGACGGCGACTATCCCCGTGTCGATCACCTCGAACTCCTTGCCGGGGTAGCGGTGGCGAAGCTGGGCGCGAAGCTGGGGGGCGAAGGCGAAGCTCGGCACCGGGACCCCCTGGGCGGCGGACTCGCCGAGGACCACGATGCGCACCGTGTTCGGGGCCTTGTGGCGGGAGACCCTCAGGCTGAGCGGCCTCAGGTCGAAGTTGCCGGGCAGGAAAAGGCTGACGAAATCCGGGTTCGTCCTGAACCAGCCCGGCTTCTCGTCCGGGATGAGGAACGAGGAGGGCCTGCCAAACCCGCCTAGGCGCAGCCCCCCCTCGAGCGCGGCGAACGCGAGGAGGGGGATGAGGACGGCAAGGGCCCCCCGGGTGGCCCACGCCCGCGCGCCGCCGGCCGCCCGTCCATCGGCATTCCCCCGCGGTGATGAAGTTTCGTTCGGCAAGGGGGTTTCAGCCTGCGGTGGCCCCGGGATCCATGTCAAATGCGGGCGTCCGCCCGCGGGGCGTGTCGGCAAGGACGCTCATCGGCCCGCGGGTTTCAAGCGGCCCAGGGCCCTTCTCGCCTCCTCGAAATCAGGCCGGATCCTCAGGGCCTCCTCGAGGTGAGCCGCCGCCTCGGCGGGCCTTCCGATCCGGGCGAGCCCCACCCCGAGGCAGAACTGGGCGACCTCGGAGCCCGGGTCGAGCTGCACCGCCGCCTCGAACTCGGCGACGGCCTGCGGCAGCCGGCCCGGCATGTCCGAGAGGACGACGCCGAGGGCATTGTGCGCCTGCGGATCCGAGGGGTCCAGCCGGATGGCCTCGGAGTACTCGGCGACGGCGTCGGCCGCCCGGCCCGGGAGCCTCGCAAGCGCGTTCGCCAGGTTGGCATGGATCGCCGCCGCGCCGGGCGAAAGCCGGAGGGCCTCGCGGTATTCAAGGACGGCGTCCCCGAGGCGCCCGGGTGTGCGCGCCAGCGCCGCGCCGAGGTTGCTGTGAGCCTCCACGTAGCCGGGCCTAAGGCGAAGCGCCGCCCGGTACTCCGCCTCCGCATCGGCCAACATGCCGGGGTCCATCGAAAGGGCGTTTGCCAGGTTGAAATGGTACTCGGCGTTGTCCTGCGCGAGGCGCAGCGCCTCCCCGAACTGGGCGATCGCCTCGCCGAGCGCGCCCGGCTTCGCCATCAGCAGGACGCCGAGGTTGTTGTGCGCCCCGTCGTAGTCCGGCCGGATCCGGATCGCCGTGCGCAGGTGCGCCTCCGCCTCTCTGGCGCGCCCGGGGACGTGGCCCAGGACGACCCCGAGGTTGTTGTGGGCGTCGGCAAAGCCCGGGTTGATCCGCAGCGCCGCCTCAAACTCGGATGCGGCCTCGGCTGACCGGCCGGGCGTTTCCAGGAGCGCGCTCCCGAGGTTGTTGTGCGCGGCCCAGTGGTCCGGCTTCAAGCGAAGCGTCTCCCGGTAGTGCAGGACGGCCTCCTCCCGCATCCCGGGACGCTCTCCCAGCGCGACCGCGAGGTTGTAGTGCATGAGCCAGGCCGAGGGATTGCGCCCGAGTGTGTCGCGGTAGAGCGTCTCCGCCGAGCGGTAGGTCCCGGCCTGGCGCCACGAGAGGGCCCCGAGGAACACGGGGACCGCCAGGAGGATGCCGCCGCGGACGATCGGTCTCGCGGGGATCCGCTCCGACAGCCCCCAGAGGGCCCAGGTCGCGGGGACGATGACGCCGATGCTGGCCAGGTACTGGAAATGGTCCGCGACAAACGAGAAGAGGAAGGGGTAGACGTTCACGAAGCCCAGGACGGGAAAGAGGGTCCCGGCGAAGAAGAGATAGCCCGCGAGGGGCCCACGGCTCCTAGACCGGTACCGCGCGAGCACCGCGAGGATCGCCAATGCGGCCGCGAGGGGGACCCACTGCGCGATCGGCCCTGGGTCCGGAACCCGGCGGGGATAGATGAAGGAGAGATTTGAGGGCCAGAGGGCCTTCCCCAGGTAGAACATGAGGGAACGGCCGGCGAGGACGAGGCGGGCCGGGGGCGAGAACGAGAAATCGGCGCCCTCGGCCCCGATGAGCCGCGCCTCAGCCCAGGCCGTGAAGAGCCCGCTCACGGCGCCCACGATGAACCAGGGCGCGAGCGGGACGACGTCGCGCCTCGCAATGCTGCCCCTCCTCCACCAGAGGACGACGAGGAGCGCTGCGGGAAGGGTCGCCGTGACGCTTTTCGTCAGGAGCGCCGCCGCGAACAGGGCCAGGGCGCCCGCGTAGCGGGCCCGGCTCCGGGAGGAGTCGAATCCGAGGTAGAGGAGCGCCGAGCCCAGGTAGAACACCGCCGAGAGCGTGTTCTTCTGCTCGGATATCCACGCGACCGACTCCACGCAGACCGGGTGGAGGGCGAAGACAAGTCCCGCCAGGACCGGCGCCGGGAACGAGAGCCGGCGAAGGCAGAGCGACAGGAGCCACGCCGCGGCGGCGTGCAAAAGGACGTTGGCCAGGTGGTATCCCGCCACCGAGTCGCCCCAGAGCCGGTGCTCCACCCAGAAGGCGGAGTGAAGGACCGGATAGAATTGTTGCGTGGCGCCGATATCGAACCAGATTCTCCACAGGCCATGGAGCGAGCGCAGCCCCGCCGCCGTCACATGGGCGTCGTCATCCCACAGCAACCCCCCACGCAGAGCCGGAAGATATGCCAGCAGGACCGCACCTAGAAAAAGGGCCGCCGAGGCGACGGCGCCGGGGTCCGCCCAGGCGGGCTTCGCCGGCCTTTGAGCGGAGGGAGACGCCACGGGGGCGATTCCGGATCATCGGTGAAAAAGGGTCAAGTGCTCGCTCCCTCCTGGGCCGCCGGGAAGGGTGTTCCGCTCTGGCGCAAGGACCGCGAGTAGCAGCGATGTTAAAAACATAGTCATTTCTGCCATTTTTTAACGGCATCGACGGGAATATCATCCTCAGCTGACCCGGAATCACGCCCTTTTACCGAGCCCACCCCCAATGACAGGCCCCACGACCGCAACCCTCAGCCGATTCGAGCACGTCCCGCTCTCCGTGTTCCCGACGTCGAGCGAGGCCTCCCGCTCCGTGGCCCGCGAGATCGCGGCGCTCATCCGCTCGAGGCAGGCCGAGGGCCGTTCCGCCGTGCTCGGGCTCGCGACGGGCTCCACGCCGCTCGGCCTCTATGCGGAGCTTGTCAGGATGCACCGCGAGGAGGGCCTGAGCTTTGCGAACGTCGTCACGTTCAACCTGGACGAGTACTACCCCATCCTGCCCGCGAATCCCCGCAGCTACCGGCACTTCATGCAGGTCCACCTGTTCGACCACGTCGACATCCCACCGGGCAATACGAATGTCCCGGACGGGTCCGTGGCGCTGTCGGGGGTCGACGCCCACTGCCGCGACTACGAGGAGCGGATCAGGGCCGCGGGCGGCATCGACTTCCAGGTCCTGGGGATCGGACGCACGGGGCACATCGGGTTCAACGAACCCGGCAGCCCCAAGCGCTCCCGCACCCGGATCGTGACCCTCGATTCCCTCACGCGCCGCGACGCATCTGGGGACTTCGGCGGGGAGGCGAACACGCCCCGGTACGCGATCACCATGGGGGTGAGGTCGATCCTAGAGTCCCGGCGGATCGTCCTGATGGCCTGGGGCCAGCACAAGGCCGAGATCGTCCGCGAGGCCATTGAGGGCCCCGCGACGCCGCAGGTGACCGCGTCCTTCCTCCAGGAGCACGACCAGGCCCATTTCGTCGTCGACCGGGCCGCCGCGGGGGCCCTCACCCGCTACCGCACGCCGTGGCTCCTCGGGGCGCTCGGCGACCAGGGCCTCGAGTGGGACCCGGCCATGACGCGCCGGGCCATCATCTGGCTCTCGCAGCTTCGCAAGAAGGCGGTGCTCAAGCTGACCGACGACGACTACAACGAGGCGGCCCTGCAGGACCTGCTCAGCATCCACGGCTCGGCCTACGAGGTGAACCTCGCGGGCTTCTACCAGCTCCAGCACACGATCACCGGGTGGCCCGGCGGCAAGGACCCCCAGCGCACGCGCCCGGGCGACGCCCCCGTGCGCCCCTTGAGGGCGACGTCGGCCGGCATCTTCCCCAAGAGGATCCTCGTCCTTTCTCCGCACCCGGACGACGACGTCATCGGCATGGGGGGAACCCTGTGCCGCCTGGTGGAGCACAACCACGAGGTCCACGTGGCCTACCAGGTCTCGGGAGCCAACTCCGTCTCGGACGAGGCGCTGGCCCGGGCGCTTCGCTTCGTGCGGGACACGGGGCTTGCGAGCAAGCCCGACCTTGAGCGGCTGCGGGCCCTGTGCGCCGACTTCGAGAAGACCGGCTCGCTGCCGGAATCCCAGGAAGTCCAGCACTGGAAGGGCCTGGTGCGGCGCCAGGAGGCGCTCGGCGCGGCCCATGTCTGCGGGGCGTCGTCAAGCCGCCTGCACTTCCTCGACCTCCCGTTCTACCACGCGAGCCCAGGCACCCGGCGCCAGCTCGGGGACGGCGACCGCTCGGTCATGCGCGAGCTCCTCGGGGGGATCCGCCCCCACCTGATCTTCGCGGCCGGGGACCTCGACGACCCCCACGGGACGCACCGCCTCTGCCTGCACGCGCTGCGCGACGCCCTCGCGAAGCTCTCGTCCGAGGCGTGGGTCGGCGAATGCGAGCTCTTCCTCTACCGGGGGGCCTGGTCGGAATGGTCCGCCGACGAGATCGACCTTGCCGTGCCGCTTAGCCCCCAGGAGGTGCTGCGGCGGCGCAGGGCCATCTTCTGCCACGAGACGCAGAAGGACATGGCGCTCTTCCTGGGTGACGACCGCAGGGAATTCTGGCAGAGGTCTGAGGACCGCAGCCGGCGCCTCGCCGAGACCTACAACGCCCTGGGCCTCGCCGAATACGAGGCGATCGAAGCCTTCAAACGATATGCCCCGGAAGAATTCCTTCGCGACCTGCCTCTTTAGCGCGCTGGCAGGCCTTGCGGCGCACGCGGCGGGCGCCCCCCTTCCGCTCGACGTCATGCCGGCCCCGGCCGAGGTCCGGGTCTCGGGGGGCAGGATGCCGGCCGCGGGAAAGCTGCTGGTCGCGGTGTCGGGCGCGTCCGACGCCCGGCTCGACGCGGCGGTCGCGCGCGCCGAGGCCCGGTGGCAGTCCCGGGTCGCGGCCGGCGGGTACCTGGCGCCGGTCAGGCTCGTGATCGAGCGCGCGTCGGCCGGGGAGGCGGTCCCTACGGGCGCCGAGGACGAATCCTACACGCTCGACGTGGGCGCCGGGCAGGTGACGCTGAAGGCCCAGACGTCGCTCGGCGCGATGCACGGGCTGGAGACGCTCCTTCAGCTCCCGCGCCTTGAGCGCGAGGGCTGGTTCCTGCCGCTGGTCACGATCACCGACAGGCCCCGGTTCCCGTGGCGGGGGCTCATGATCGACGTCTCCCGGCACTGGCAGCCGGCGGAGGTCATCGAGCGCAATCTGGACGCCATGGCGGTCGT
>Ga0265336_10000206_pt1 | contig 41303 bp, 72 predicted proteins | sample 42119metaG_FD_193583 | JGI IMG/M metagenome (GOLD analysis project Ga0265336, IMG submission 193583) | Rhizosphere microbial communities from Carex aquatilis grown in University of Washington, Seatle, WA, United States - 4-21-19 metaG | ecosystem: Host-associated > Plants > Roots > Rhizosphere...
GTACGGGCGCGGACAACTTTCTTGATCGCCCGTTTCCATTCGACGGGAACATCTGTGCCGTAGGAACGCTCAATCAAGTTGTCAGCCAAATCGAGCGCCGTGAACGCTTCGCTGGCTCCAGGCGTTTCACGTTCCTCCATCTCCTTCACTCGGATAGAGAGGCGAGCGTTTTCTTCTGTGAGGGTGGAATGGGAATTTACTGCGGTGACGATGGCCCTGGCCTGTTCCTCGTTAAACTGCTTGATCGACACGCCGCGCGCATCAACAACGTCCCAACGCCAAGTACTTTTACCGACTTTCCCAAGCCGTTCTGCTTTGAGCGGCATAGCCCATCGCCTCGCCGTCGCCTCCTGTGTGTCGGATGTGGTCATGGCTGTAATTCCTTCTCGGCCCGCGCGATGGCGGCGTCTAAATTCCGCACTGCATCTGCATTTGCCATGAACACGACACGTCCGTTTCTATCAGCAAATTCATGGATCAATTCGTGCAAATCCTTCGCCGCCTCCAACAACTCCCTCGCTATATGGTCTGTGTCGCTCACTTCCCACCTTCCTGTATGTTGTCTGGGTTGGATTGGAGGGCGGTGACAACGCGGTCACGAACAGCATTCAACAGGCGTTCGATCTCAGGGCAGCCCCATGGCAATGGAGGCACGCCATCGCCGCTAAGCAATGGATCGCACCAATTGCCGGGAACGGCGTTGATCGCCGCCTCTACCAGTTCTGTGTTGGTTTGTGTCATGGTTGCGATTCCGGAATAATCATTGTTGAGGCCCCGCACATGACGCTCATGCCGAAGTTGGGCGAGTGTGTTTCCCAAGTGTTCGAAATCTTCCCATGCAATCTCTATCGTTTCTGGTACAGGCCGCGCGCCGCGAAAATACAAATCCCCAAGCACACAACAGGTCACTGCCACCGGCTCTTGCCCGACGCCAATGTCTACATACTCAAATGGATGGTGGCCACAGAAGGGGCAGGTCATGTTCATGTAGCGCGCCCCGCTTTAATTTCGTCAGCAATCCATTTCTGGACGGCGTTCGCGGCCATCAGATACGCTTGCGACGGTGTCTTGCTGATTTCCTGACCCGGCTTGTACGTGCGCCAGATTTCGTCTCGCAGCGTCTTCGGTAGCTTGAACCAATGCTGTTTGCAGCCCCACATCGCAGGCGGCACAGCCTTGTTGCATGTCGGCCAATGACAATGGTGCGCCATCTACCCCTCCCCATCTGAGGCGCGGGAAAGGGCGATGGCGCACGAACAGGGTAATGTGTTGCAGAATATGCAGGCCCCGACAGGTGGCGCCCAATGCGCGGGGCGAGGACGCGGCCGGATTTGATATTCCGCGCCGTCATAGAAACTCTCGCGGCGATAAAGCTGCAAGTTGAGGTGGACGAACAGCACCGAAAGCACGTCACGCACTTCTTCGAGCGGGGCACGGCTGACATCTATTGGTTCGAAGCCGTCGCTCATCCCTTCGTCCCTTTGAACTGTAGAGTGGTGGTAGACATCACGCGAGGTCTTTCACGCTTAGGTAGACTGTGCGCACATCTTCGTACTCGGCTTGGGCATCCTTCTTGCGAAGGAAGAGGGCTGGTTGATGCGTGAACGACTTGCCCCAACCGCCAAACCCAGAGTCCACGAGACGGACGTGCAGCTTGCCTTTTGTGAAGCCGCCATACATTTTAATTTGCTTATCGCTCATCTATCTACCTTCTCCGGTGTGGGGTGGTCATGTCACGCGACCGGGCTTATGATGACGCGGACAACGCGGTAACCGGATTTGCGGCATTCGTCCCAAGTCATCGACGCATCCTTGACGAAGGCGGCTATGCACTCCCTGCGAGTGCGGGCCGTCGTGTTGTGAATCAGGTACGAACTGCGTGGAAAGTCGATGCAGATCGCCCATCCGTAAATTGGTCGCGCCTCACCTTTTTTCGCCATCACTCTCTCCTAACCGTTGTGGGTTGACTGGAGGGCGCCGGGATATTTCCCCTCGAAACCTCGTCGTCATCACGTAATTCCATTGCCATTGAAACCAGAGCGGCATGAGCAATGCTGAGTAATAATAGAGTTCGTCAAGCAGCTTCATGATCTGCGCTCCACTGTGCCGTCCATGCGTTTCTTCCATCCTGAATCTCTTGAGCCTGGGAATCTGCTGCGTTTACGAATGCCGTTGTTCTTGTCCTGTTGGCGAAGCGTCTTAGCAGCGGTCGGCGTATCTATGTGTGATGTTTTCCAACGGTGACATGACGGGCAACACGCACAGCAATTTTCCAGCGAATTGTCTTTGGAGTTCGCGTCCAGAATGATGTGATCGTATTCGACTCCATAGGCCAGATCGGCATTGCAGCGTTGGCCGGGAGCAAGCCCGTACATCGCGCCAGCGGCCTCGCATTTGCCGCCAGAGCGCTTTAGGGCTTCGCGCTTCGTGGGCTTGGAGAACTCGGCGCGGCTCATGCCGACACCTCACTTGGCGGCGGTAACAAATCAGTCGTTCGTAACCGGTCGATCAGTGGCGTCCCATCCGCTGTCAGCATGTAAGGCATGAACACCGCCTCGAATGACAGCATGCCGGTTTCGACGGCGGTAAGTTGGCCCTTGACCCAATCCCGTAGAATTGAGTTTATCGCGATGCTGCCTTGGTTGAGCGCAGCTCGCTCGTGCGCCGTCTGTGACTTCTTGACGTAACTGGAGTATGGATGTTCTTTGAGGTACATCGCCGCCCACCCGCGAGCGGACGCCTTAAGTTGAATCTGTCTCCCGCGATGAACGAATGCCAATAAAACTTCATGGTTCTCGAAATCGTCCATGAAGCCAACGGACTCGCAACCAAACCGACGCAGTAGCTTCACGATCTCATCGCGAGCCTTGCCACCAGTCGTTGCGCCCTCGTACGGAACGGTCACGCTGCCCTCGCTTCCGGCTCATGGAACGTGACGCCGTGTTCTGCGCCCCAGCTTTGCATTAGCTCCAGCAAATCCGACATTTCCTTTTTCGATAGATCGGAGGACGATTGTCCAAATGGTATGAAGCCGGAGCCGTCCAGCGCGGGTATGAATTGCGTCTCGCGACCCAAGGCATGGAGAAATAAAACTTTCCACTGGTCCGTCGAGTATTTGCGGCCACCATGCGTTGCTTGGGCCGCAATGTCCGTTAAACCCGCCCACATCTTTGCGTTCTGATCGAGCGACCGTTGCGGCTCCTTGAACTCGACGCGGCAGCCATCCGGCGCCCGGCGAATCCAATCAATCGCCCGTTCACGAATCGCGTCAGAACGCAGTATGAGAAGCGCGCGGCTCATCAGAAGGGCGGAGCCTCATCATCGAAGTTGTCGGATTGACTTGAGGTGCCGCCTTGTCCGCGCTCGGCCCCACCGCTCAGGATTTGCAGCTCACCCTTGAAGCGATTGAGGACGATTTCGGTCGAGTATTTTTCGTTGCCGTCCTTGTCCGTCCACTTTCGGGTTTGAATTTGGCCCTCAAGATAGACCTTCGTTCCCTTCCGAAGGTATTGCTCCGCAACTTTGGCAAGGTGTTCGTTGTAGATCGTAATGCGATGCCACTCAGATTTTTCCTTCCGTTCGCCGGAAGTTTTGTCTCTCCAGCTTTCCGAGGTTGCCACGCTAAGGTTGACAATTGGGTCACCGTTGGTTGTCCGGCGAACCTCCGGGTCTTTTCCAAGGTTTCCGACAATGATTGCGCGATTGACTGTTCCTGACATTGATATCTCCTATGCCGCTATCTGAAATTCGCGGATGCGTTCAACAACAGCGGCCAATTCCTCATTGAATTTGTCCACCGCGTCCGAAAGGGTTGCGATATATTTCTCGTCTCTGTATGCGCGCCGCGTTACCAGGGGCAGCTTCGGCCAGTAGATCGCGATATCGACCCACTCTCTTTCCGAGACCCATAGCGCACCCTGACACTGCGCTTTGTGCTCTGGTGGGAAGTCGTCACGCAGCATTGCCTCAATTAGCAGATGCGGCAGTTTCGTTTTGATTTCGAGCAAGCCATCCACACCTATGAGCGAATCCGGGCTGCATCCCTTGGCACCGTTTCGGATGAATCCGACTTGCTGGGTTTTGGTATCCGTGCCGAACTCGTAAAGCTCGCGCGCCTCTGGCTCCAAGACGTGCCCGCGCTCGGTATGAATGTTTGAGAAGCTTTCCGTGACTTCTCCGGTAATGATTTCCCCCGCCAGCTTGAGCATGTAGGTTTTGCGGGTTTTGCTTTCCTTGCCATCCTTGCCGTTCGCCAAGATAGAGGCGAACTCGGAGGATGTGGGAATACCAAGCCTGCTTTGGAACCACTCGGGCGAGCCCTGCTCACAATCGAAAACCTGGATCATTTTTTGCGGGCCTTCATGTTCAGGGCCTCAATGGCCCGTGGGAAGGATTTCACGGTGATATCCTTGAGAGCCTCCACCTTCATAAAGGCGCAGAACTTCTCGATATCCGTGCCCGTGCGTTCGATGAGATCGCGCAGCTTGTCCATCTGCATTTGATCTATGGGGCCGTCCCCGCCGCCCGCACGGTTGCCATCGTCATCGTCGCCTACCACAATGTTGAAAATCAGCTTGAGCAGGTAGCGTTGGCCGTAGGACATGGCAGAGCCCATCGCGTGGGTCTTTGTCATAACGTCGCCGCCCTTGGCACCCTTGCCGTCGGCGGGAACATCGGCCTGGTATGTGCGGCTATGGCCGTCCTTGTGCGAGACGTAGCAAAGGATCTTGATATGACTGTCGTGCGCTGCCGCGCCTGTGTCGAAGCTCAATGAAAAGCCGTGCTTCGTGTAGATTGGCCTGACAGCGCGGTCCAGGGCGTGGTAGCTTGCATAGGTGCTTCTGGTCTGTGGATTGGAAGCATCGGCAGCGATTGGGCGAATATCGGTCTGCGCCGCGTTCATCGCATCGTTGAAGGCTTGTTCTGCCTTCCTGCCCTCGACGCGCTCGTAAAGGCCCATCAGGCGTTCGAGTTTGTCAACGTCAGTGTTCGGATCGCGCGCGGCCCGGCCGATAACCTCCATCAAGGATGATGCATCATCCGAGAGCGGTTCCGAGACGACCCGTGTGCCGGTTTTTTCAATTGTCAGAGCAGTCATTGTTTAACCTCTTGAAGTCGTGAGATAGACCGCCATACTTCATCGGCAAGGATTTCTATGTGGTGGGAGGTCATGGGGTTTTCTTCCCCAGCGAACAATTTCTGCTCGCGTGCTCAAGCCAGCAGCGCGTAATGAACATCATTTCATCCGGCGAAAGCTGTAGTTTGAAGTCCTTGCCATCGTCTGCGGCAATCCAAAACCCAAACGTCGGAAGCCCTGTCGCTGACTGGACGCCGAAAACCGGCAATAACCGGCCATTCGTAGCGATGAATTTTCTCGCTCCGTCTTTTGTCAGGCTCGCCATCACCACCTCCCCAAGAGGCAAACAACGATTGCCCCGATAAGAGACAGCACGCCGAACCAATAAAGGGCGGCTAGGCCCCATGCTTTGATTGGCTTGCTTGGCGTGAAGGCTAGGCCATCAAACTGCGAACGAACTTGTGTCGTCGTCGCCTTGTAATATGAACTCTCTATGTTCCAGGGGCGGGTGTCGGTGGTCATGACGCCACCACATCGTTTTCGTTGATGTAGAATTCTTTGTGTGCCTTGATAATAAGGTTTGAAACCAAGCTCCTGACTTGGTGAACCTCATACTTCGTGCCGGTTTTCAAGGAATCGATTTGCTCCTGAAACCGTTTCCATTCTGCCAGCGTCATTTCTATGCTGACGGACAGAACACAATTGTCAGGGTTACGAAGGCTCGCGCGACCGACGATCATTTCCGCCTCTCGTCATAAGTTTCATTGATCCGATCCGACCACCCGTTGTCGCTCACGCTGCAATCTCCATTGCTTCCGGTTTGTCGAATATCCAGTTCAAGGCCATTGCGAGTTCGTCTAAATCTCCACAGAGAAATTCCGTGAAGCACGTCTCGCATACGTCATCGTTTCCAACGCGCTGCGTGGAATAACATTCGAGGTGGCAGTTATCGCAATAGCGTCTCATGCTGCGGCCTGCTCGTTTTCGAGAACCTTCAACGCCACATCCCATTCGCCCCGCAGCTTGGCAGCAGTACGGAGGGCAAGTTCGTGTTGGAGATCGCGTTCGGCCCGCTCATCTTCGGAAAGCCCATGGATATTGGCGAAACTGAGGGCCGTAAGCTTGTCCATCGCGGCGCGGTATTCTTTCGCCAGACGAAGTGCATTTTCGCGTGCGCTCATACCAACCTCACTGTCAGATGTGGTTATGTGTGTTCCGTTGAAACGGGCGAGGGGAAGGTTCATGGCTTGCCTGCCATGCCGCAGAATCCGCGACGTTCACCAAGCGTGGCTGAGACCCATTTTGAATGCGTCCTAGTTTTGATCTCGTACTTTCGTACTACCCCCTCTTCGTCGATACCGTCGAACCATTGCCACGCCATGCACTTGGAGCCAATGCAATAGGTCAGCGGTATTTCCATGCGCGCTTCGGCATTGTGACCGCGATTAAAACCCGTAGCCGTTTCTTCACGAGAAGTAGCGCGAATCATGCCGCGTCCAAAAGGACACCATTTCGTCTTTGCCTCTTCTTCCGTGTAAACGCTCATAACCACCTCACCACTAAACAAGCCAGAGAAATGAGAGCCAGTAAGGCTAGTGTGCGATTGTCAGGCATCACCCCACCTCCCCAACAGAATTGAGGGGCTTTTCATCGCCGTAGTGCGCGTCGAGCATTTCCAGCGCTGCCCGAAGCACCTTCCGAAGATCGCGCTTGCCCCAGAATGTCACCGCGCTAGAATCGTCGTCACCTGGCCGATGAATGAACGGCGCTTGCAGATGTGAAGCCTGCACATCGTCGCTCATCGTTGCTGGGCGAACGATTTTGCTGCCGTCATGGAAATAACTGGCCGGAAGTTCGAGATAGAATCGCAGCCCTGTAAACGTGCGACCGTCGATTTCCTTGCTGATTATTTCCAGTCGATCCGTCATTTCCTCGGCGTATACGTTCACGCGCATGTCAGTTCTCCGTGCCAAGAAACGGGTTCGGAACAGAATTGAACTGACGAGCACGGTTCAATCTAAACAGTGCTTCGAAATGAGCCCTGCTATCGTGACCTGCACGGATACGATCTCTCAAAGCATCTGCCGACATATTGTCGAGAGGATTTGCTTTTGAAGCTCCGCAGAAACGAAGTACTTTCTCGGGGAAGCCAACAGGCAGGTCTGCGCGCATTATGCGGGCTCCGCTTTGCTTGTGGGTTGGGAGGCGCGACGAGCAAGTTTCGCGCGTTGCTTTGCGCCGAAGTGTGGTTTGTATTTCGATTGGCTCGGTGAGCGGCGCGCTGGCGGTTCATCGAGCAAAGGTGTTGGAACATCAAGTTCTTCAATCGGAACGGCAAAGCCTGCTCCAGATGAAGCCAGCAATGCGGCTGCGGCTAGCGCCATGTGATGTGTGCGGTTCAAGCTCACCCCCTCACCCCTTCATGTGTTGGGTGGGGGAGGCGATGTGCTTCGCATTCGGTTTACACAGAACCGTCATCGCGATAGGAAGTACGCTCGCGTCCGTTTTACGCTGCTTTTTTGCTGCCGCTATCGCATCTGACTTAAACTTGAAAAGTATGGCCTTTTTCGACGGACCATTTGGCGTCACCATCCAGCCATAGGAATGGCGTTTGACAAAACCGTCCGGCGTTTCAAACTTGTCCTTCGCCATATTCCCTTACCTCTCCAATGATCGTGTGGTTGGTGTTAAGGTGCTGTTGTTGGGGTTAGGCGGCGGCTGACTTGCTGTAGATCGACGGATATTTGTCGAGCAGCCGCTGTCCGTTCTGAATGTGCTTTTCGGTGATGTAGAAGTTCATCCCGAACGGGTCAGTCATTCGCTCGATGTCGATAGGAAGGCCACGAATGGCGGTGAGACCATTGATGACCGCGAGTTCGCGAATTGCGCGCTGCTCGCTTTCGGTAAATTCAATGCGCGGGCCAGTGGTGAAGACTTGGATACCGAATTTAGACCCCGGCACCTGACGAACGCGGGCCCTGATGCCCATGTGTTTGATGCGGCCACGAATGTGGCGGACCATTTCGTTCCGAACATCGATAAAGCCCTGCATATCTCCGCCTCCAATGATCGTGTGGGAGGGAATATACGGATACGTATGCGAATGTGCAAGCGGAAAAATACGCTGCCGAATAAAAAAGTTCTTGCGGTCCCATTCCGTCAGGAATACCAATGGGAACAGACCGGCATTGTTCTCCGGTTCGAGGTAGCCGGTATGGTTCGAAAGACGGCGGCGGCTACCACCCTGGAAAGGCAGGGGAGCGTTACCGTTGGGCGCCACAAAGCGCAGGGGCAGTCCGCAAGCGAGAAGCCCTGTGGCAGCGGGAATAGAGACCCGTATTAGTAGCTCGCAACCAAGCCGGGACTATTTACCAGGCTTGGGCCGATAGCGACGGCGGCTCCGGGACTATGGCTCCGGTGGGCATGATCGCAGAGGCTGGGAACGACCCTCTCCTAGACCGGAGGGCTGGGTCGTCCTATGCCTCCGCTCTGGCTCTCCAAAACTATTCTCCAATAGGCATCGGTCGCTTCGCTAAAGCAAAAAAGGGCCAGTTTAGAGCCGTCCTAATGGCAATTTGTGTAGGTGTATTGCCCGATAGCGTTGCTTGTGCAGCTAAGCGACGGGCTAAGCGGCCTCTGCGCTGGCGGCGGGATAGAGATCGGCGGGATAGGTTTAAAGCTATTGCGAATCATATTCGCGAGCGCCGCTCGACGTTGGAATTCAAGCTCCTGCCGTCGCGCCTCATCCGCTTGCTCGGCCTGTTCCCGCTGCTGCTGAATGCCAGCATCCCGCGAAGATAGCTGCACCATGCAATTTACATAGACCTGCGACCCCGGCCTGGCCCCATAGGACTGGCATTCGGCAGACCGCCTCTCAAATGCCGAGTCCACATAGGAGGCCGGCGAAGGGGGCGAGACAGCATCCGGGGTCGAATAGTATTGGGCCACGCAAGCGTTAAATTCAGGCGTTCCAGCGTTTAAGTGGCGGTTAAGACAAAGCTTTTCCAGTTGGTCGGCAGAGAGCATTGCACTTGCGGGGAAAGGAAAAATTCCGAGCGCGGCAACGCTAAACATAGCAATAAGCAGGTTTTTCATAGCACCCCCGAAAACAACTATAGATCGTAAATGCTCCGGCGAACACGGCCAATTACAATCAAAGAGTTGCGTTTATCAATGAAAATGGGCTCGTGCGAAGGGTCTGTGGAATAAGGCTCCAGCCTCGGCGGATGGGATCGCCAAAGTTTGTATGTGACCTCTCCCCGAACGGCAAAAACGAATGGTTTGCCTTCCTGCAACACCTTTTCACGCCGATTTACGACGATAATCGACTTGTCGGGCGAAATGCGGTCCATCGATGTTCCGGATACTGTAAGCGCAAAAAACTCCCCAGACCCGAGACCGGCCAAGGAAATTTCCCGCGACTCCGAGTGTGGAATTTGGGTGTCGCTGTCGATCAGCTTCCCGGCACTTACCCAAGAGATCAATGGCACCTGTATGAACTTGCTTGCAGGAGCCGCTTTCGTGACTTTCTGGCCGCTTGCCGGGAGAATACCGTAATCCTGCGCCACCTTGTGAATTCGTTGTAGCGTATCACCATAGGGCTGTGCGCCCGACTTCCAGCGGGAAACCTGGGGCTGGCTTGCGTCCAATGCCGCTGCAAGCCCGGCCTGCTTTCCGGGCACAACAAGCAGTAATTGTTCGATTATTTCGCTCGTTTTCATGGACGGCGATATACGTCCAAGAATTTTCGGCAGTCCAATACGCGAAGGCATAAAATCCGATTGCGTATCCTCATGCGTATGCGTATATATGCGTTCCATGAGACCGCTACTTCACGTCCGAAAGCAAGTTCTGGGTATCACCCAGCAGGAAATGGCCAGCCTCACCGGGGCTACCCAAGCAACTGTTTCGCGCTGGGAGCAGGGCGAACTTGAGCCTGACCGCGATCAACTCGAGCGCATCCGGGACGAAGCAAAGCGGCAAGGCAAGGATTGGGATGACTCATGGTTTTTTGACGTTCCCCCAAAGCCTGACGATCAGCGGAGCGCCGCCTAAATGCACACCGGGGGCTACTCGCATATCAGCAATCACGAATTTGAAACCGTGCAGGGAGCCGTCTCCCACGGCGAAACCCTCGGCGTATTCGCAGCCCCCCTGCGTAACGTCGAGGGTGGAATTCTTGAAGGTGCTGCATGGAGCGCCTTTCCCCAACTTGATTTTGGAAAAGGCCCCGACGCGAAGAACGCTGCGCCGGAGCCAGTTGGTCGCTGCGAGAACCAGCAGCAAGTTCATTTAGGGGAACTCCGGTGAACAATTCTCGCGTCGCGATTGCTGGAAATGTTCATGGGGCGCAGCACTCAAACTTTCGCGCCGATCCGCCCCGTACTTTTCAGGGAGACCGGCGCGGAAACTTTCGCGGAGAATGTACGCAGCCTGAGGCGTTCGGTTTAAGCACCAACGAATGGAACAAGATCAGCGCGGCGGCCTTGAACGAGCACGCCGAAACGGAGCGCCTTTCTGCAAAAGAAATGGCAATCAAGATCGGTTGTAACGACCGCACACTTGAAAACTATCTCCAGGGTCGTACCGCGCCATCTGGCGTTTACTTCCTGAAATGTTTGGCGGCGATCCCAGAATTTCAATCTCGCGTGATGCGCCTTTGTGCATTGGAACGCGATTGCGATCCAGAAGCCGAACGTGCCCGTTCCGACCTCATCCGCGCCGCACAGAAATATGCCGATGCAAAGGCTCGGGCATCCATCCGCAACGGCGAACCTGTCTCCGATCTATTCGAGGTGGCATCATGAGCTTCCGCACCTACGAGCGCTTACCGGCCCGTGAATACGCAATTCGTCACGCCCGCGTTCATCGCGAGCTTCGCAACGAATTGAGCATTCCCGAACCTGCAAACGATTTCACCTCCGATCCGTCAGGCAGCGGAAGAATGCTGGTCCTTGCCTTTGGATTGGGAGCTTTGTTCTGGATGATCTTGGGTTGGGCTGTCACCTGATTTTCTTGGCGTAACTGTCGAACCGCAGAAGGCGGTATAGGGCGAATGGGCACGAAGTTTACGGTCGATCATATTCGGCCTCGAAAGCGTAAGATCGCACGTCCAGAACAGGACTTGCAGGCTGGCCTTTGCCGGTTTCTGGATCGCACGCTGCCAGACGATTGCTTTTACTTTGCCTGCCCGAACGGCGGCTGGCGCTCGCCCATAGAGGCCGCTATTTTCAAAGGCCAAGGTGTCAAAGCTGGCGTTCCCGACCTCATCTTTGCCTATCAGGGCAAGATGTTCGCGCTCGAAATGAAGTCCGAAAAAGGATCGCTAACGGTTTCCCAGCGTGGCGTTCACGACCTGCTTCGCAATGCAGGTGTTCGCGTCGAAGTCGCCCGGTCCTTTCCCGAAGCAATAGAACGATTGCGGGAATTTGGGATTCCTGTGGCGGGGAGGATCGCGGCATGAGCGACGAACACAAACTAATCGCCTTCGAACTTGCACGTCGGGGCTGGGGATACACGCAGATTGCCCAAGAGCTTGGGCACGCCTTCACGACGATTCAGAAGCTATTCGAGAAGCCCGCCTCGTCTTACGCTATTCCCGTTCCAGCATCGAGCGATTGGAAACTGCGGATAGAACGGGCGTGTGTCTCAAATTCGATGGAGGCAGCATGAGCGATGACGTTCGCAAGGCTATAGCCGAGGTGCGGAAAATAGCCGACGCCATCTATGAAATCGCGGATCGCCAACAGGACGAAAAGCTGAGAGCCTTGGCGCGCGACATCTATCTCGGCCTTCGCAAGATTCAGGTGCGTCTATGAAGGTGCTGACCGACCCACTGGGAAACCTGTCACCGATCATCCGAGAGATTTACGAACTCGCGGACCAATCCCATGACGTTCAAATCAAAGCGCGCTGCCTCAAACTGTACACTGAGGTTGCCAAAGCCAGGAAGGCATTAGGCTTAACCGACATGCCGGTCGGACTCCTGCATGAAAGTGGGAGGGCATGATGGAGACCGCTGTTTATTTGGTAACGGAAGATGGCCGGCCTTTCTTCAAGATTGGTGTCGCCGCTGACCCTAAGCGTCGGATCAAAGAGCTCCAAACTGGCAATCCACGTCAACTTGAGATTGGCCACATAGAATGGTTTCCGACTCGTCAAATGGCTCGCACAGTCGAACGAGCGATGCACGCAAATTTCGCGACTCACGCAGCTAAAGGCGAGTGGTTCGGTGCAGACCTGGTGCGGGCATATAGAGAATTCGCCTCTTTTGCGATTTTTGTACGGTCGGGCGGCGATCCCAGTAACTCACCGTCGAACGTTGCCACGACCCACTGGGCGCTAAATGGCCATCAATATCCCGCGGCGGGGACTCAATAGATGGCACGCATCCGCTCGCTTCACCCTGGATTGTTCACGGATGAGAACTACGCCGTTCTCTCGTTTCCAGCACGCGAGCTGCTTAAGGGTTTGTGGGTGGACTCCGACGACAACGGCATTTTCGAGTGGAAGCCTCTGTCCCTCAAGATGAGGATATTTCCGGCTGACAATGTGGACGTTGTCGCGTTGCTGGCTGAGCTCGAAACAGCGTGGGTGCGGCGCTTTGAAGTGGCCGGCAGGGTGTACGGCGCGTGCAAGAACTTCTGCAAATACCAGCGGCCTAAGAAACCGAAGACGGTTCATCCTCTTCCCGAAGCCATAAAGCCTTACGTCAGGCATGGCTACAAGGCCAGAGCTTCCGAACACGGCGATGATGATGCGGATGACGTTCCGCAAAAGTCGGAATCGGTTCCCCACCAGTTCCCCACCGATACGGAAAAGTCCGGTCAGATGGAGGAGGGAGGAGGGAAGATGGAGGATGGAAGAGGTAATTCCGAACTTCGTTCGGCCGCGGAGATCGAAAAACAGGTTTTCGATGTCGGCAAATTGCTGCTGGGCGAAAAATCAGGCGGCTTCATTGCGAAATTGCGAGCCAAGATCGGCGATGACGGCAAAACTTTGCAGTTGCTCGCGCTTGCTGGCGAAAAATCATCCCCTCGGGAATTTCTCGGGGCATGCTTGCGTGAGGCGAAGCCGCCAAGCTGGCCGCATCCTGATAGCCATGGCCGCCTTTCCGGGTTTGTCGATGGCAAAACCCTGTTCGCGATTGGTCGCGATGTCGTTGGGCCAGACAGCGACCAATTCGTGAGGGACTTGGTTGGAGCGGTTGGTGGACAGACGACCAAGGCCGCCGAAGTTTTGCTTTGGCGAAAGGAAAAACCGCCCGATTGGTGGGAAAAAATTGTTTCCGCGGTTCGATGTGGAGAGGCGATCAACGCCCCGTCCGATATTTACCCAAGGCACGCGTACCAATGACAGACATCACGCAAATCAAAATCAAACTGGCGGATCGCGCCGATGACGTTGCCAAGATGCTACTTCCCGCGGGAAGGCGCGAAGGCCACGAATGGCGTGCTGGGTCAATCGACGGTGACAAGGGCCAAAGCCTTGGGGTTCACCTGACGGGCAACAAGGCTGGGGTCTGGTCGGATTTTAGCACGGGGGAAAGTGGCGACTTGATCGACCTGTGGTGCGCGGTGAAGCGAGTTTCGCTGGTCGAGGCCTTGGACCAGGCGCGAGCCTATCTCGGCATTTCACGGCCGCAGCCTTACCGCGATCCGAAGCCTTCCTACGCCCGCCCGCCCAAGCCGCAATGCCATGCGCCGCGGGGCCGTGTGATGGATTACCTCTGCGAGGTGCGCGCCATCCCGCAGAGTGTGCTTGCTGCCTACAAGATCGGGGAAGATGGCGACCGCATCGTGTTTCCGTTCCTGCTGCCCGACGGCACGCTTGCGATGGCGAAAACACGCGAGGCCGTCGATGGCGCATCGCCGCGGCCAACGGCGGCGAACTGTGAACCTGTGTTGTTCGGGTGGCAGGCCATCAACCCTAACGGCCGCGAGATCATTATCACCGAAGGCGAGATCGACGCGCTGTCGTTCGCGGCTTACGGCCTGCCGGCGGTATCTGTGCCCTACGGCGGCGGCAGCAAGGGCAAGCAGAATTGGATCGAAAATGAGTTCGACCGGCTGGAGCGGTTCGAGAAAATCTATCTTGCCACCGACATGGACGAAGTTGGGGAACAGGCCGCGGCGGAAATCGCTTCCCGGCTAGGCCGGCATCGCTGCTTCCGGGTGAAACTGCCGCGCAAGGATTGCAACGAATGCCTCGTCGCGGGCGTGACGGAAGATGTGATCAGAGACTCTGTGGCGACCGCCGAGGGTCTTGATCCCGATGGGCTGCGAAGGGCGGGCGGATTCTCGGATCGCGTTGTGCGCCTGTTCTGGCCCGCCAACGAGGAGCGGATTGGGTACACCGTCCCTTACAGCGCGCTTTATGGCAAGATCATCTTCCGCCCTGGCGAAGTAACGATTTGGTCGGGCGATACTGGCGCGGGAAAATCCCAGATCATCAGCGACAGTGTGCCCAAATGGATCCAAGAGGGCAGCCGGGTTTGCATCGCGTCATTCGAGATGAAGCCGGAATGGACGCTCAAGCGCATGGTGAAACAGACCGGTGGGGTTGATCGCCCAGTAGAGGCCTTCATTCGCGAGACGTTGGCGTTCCTTGATGCTGGGCTGCTGCTTTACGAGAAGGTCGGCAAGTCTGACGTCGAAGGCCTGCTGGAAATCTTCGACTATGCCCGCGCCAAATATGGCTGCGATCAGTTTGTCATCGACTCCCTGATGCGTCTTGGGATCGCCGCGGACGATTACACCGGCCAGGAACAGGCGGTGTTCAAGTTGGTCGATTGGGCCATTGCGAACAATATTCACCTGCACCTTGTCGCCCACAGCCGCAAAGGTGGCCGCGATGCTGGCGTGCCGGAAACTGGTGACATCAAGGGCGCAATGGAAATCGGGGCTAACGCCTTCAATATCATAACGATTTGGCGAAATCGGAAGCTGGAGGAAATCACCTCGTCGGAAGGTGGCAGACCGACAATGACGGAAGAGCCGGGAGTGACGCTCAACATCGCCAAGCAACGCAATGGGGATTTCGAGGGCAAGGTCAAGCTGCACTTCAACGTCCAGACCTACCAATACTTTTCCGGCGGCGACAATCGAAGATATCCGCGCTGCTACGTCCGCGATGACCGGGAAAATGCAGGCGCCGCATGACCACCGATCTACAGGTCCTCGACCAAGCGTGCAGGAATACGCGGGGGTGGGCATGGATAGTGGGGACGGAGATATTTACCGGCGCGCGGTTGCCCTTACTGGTGTCGAATTCGTCAGAGCTGGCAATCCGCACCGAATACAACCGCCTGCTCCGACTCAAGAAAAAGAGGAAGAGGGCCGCATGATCCCGAAGCGATTCAAGCAACATACGGAAAATAACCGAGGCGGATGGTCAAATTGGGTTTATCCCAATCCCACGAAAAACTATTTCTTCAAATGCTGCGATTGTGGGCTTGTGCATGAGATGCAGTTCAAAGCCTTTGCGGAGGTCGAGCGGAAGCGTGGAGCGTTTCGCGTGGTCCCTTTGCCCTGGCCTATCAGGGCCATGTTCCGGGCACGGAGGGCGCGCCCATGACCATCCAACCAAAATTGCAGCCTGGGCACGATGGGGAGCCGCCGGTTCACGTCCCTGCACGCGACATCGAAAGTATAGATCGCTGGACGGGCAAGAAGCGCCGGGAAACCCCCGACAGCCCCATGAACATCAACGTGGACCGCATCGAATGGCTGTTCACACACGGGGTAATCGAGCAGCGCCATCACCAAGCCGCCCGCAGGCTACAACGAGACTGGGAAATAGGCCTCATCATGCCATATGCACAGATGGGCGTTGTGGCTGGAAATTCGGGCAAGCCTGATTTCACTCCCGCTCACGCCAAGATGGATGCGATGGAGAGGTTTGGCGATGCAAAGCGCGCTGTCGGGCCAAAAGGATTCAGGATCATAGACTTAGTCGCCCTCCAAGCCATGAGCGTGCAGAAGGCGGCGGCGGCAATGCGGGTGCATCAGCAGCGCGCACAGGGTATGCTATTGGTGGCGCTGGACGTGCTGGCGGCTCATTACAGGATTGGATAGATGTTCACAGGCGAGCCATTTGTAGACCGCATTATAACGGCTGTTGTATCGATTCTTTTTATCATCGGGTCGGTGTTGGGTGGCGTTGTTGGCTATGAGATAGCCAGTGCAAAATGGATGGGAGATGCGGTGGCGCATCATGCGGGCCATTTTGACGCGAAGGGAGACTTCCGCTGGGACTCTTGACAGGTGGAAAGCTGGGACGCATAAAAAGCTCATTGTGGTGATTTGCACTCTGTAGTGCTTCGCCGCCCCAAAATTCCCCAACGGTGCCCCTCAATCCCGAGCGGCGCCGTTTTTCGTTTGGAGCGCCCTGAATGGCGACCTTCAATAAGTTCAACGCCTTCGTGGAGTCGATGGCCGAGAAGAAGTTCGACCTAGGGTCGGACACTCTCAAGGTCTTGCTCACGAACACGGCGCCAATCGCGACCAATTCGGTAAAATCCGATCTCACCGAAATCTCGGCTGGAAACGGTTATACGGCAGGCGGATCGCAGGCTACGCAATCGTCTTCGGCGCAGTCGAGCGGCACTTACAAGCTGGTTCTTGCTGACGTGACCTTCACTGCCACAGGGGCGGTTGGGCCGTTCCGGTACGCAGTCCTCTATGACGATACGGCTGCGAGCGACGATCTCATTGATTGGTGGGACTATGGCTCATCCATCACATTGGCAAATGGCGACACTTTCACGGTCGATATGGACGCCTCTGCGGGCGTCCTGACCGTAGCTTAGGATTCTCGATGTCCTTCGATAGAGAGGCGATGCGAGCTCGGTTTTTCGAGCTGCAAAGGTCAAAAGCCGAGATCCATTCAAAGGCTGCGCCATTTCGCGATCAGATGGAGCAGGCGGCCCAGGCCGAGCACGAGGCTGCTGCGCGCCGCAGAGGCTTCGCTGCTCAAGCCAAGGAAGCAGAAATTGGCCTCTTCGAGATCGACCAAGAAATTGCCTTTATCGCGCGTGGGCTTGGAAACGTAGGTTCCGACCCAACGGCGTCCTGACCGTCGCTTAGGTGGTCTAGATGACCACGAAAACCATCCTCCTCACCTCCGGCACATCGTGGACCGTTCCAAGCGATTGGAACGCCACAGGCGCGACCATCGAGGCCATTGGGCCGGGTGGAAGGGGCGGAGATGGAAGAGCAAGCGCCAACTTTGCCGGTGCAGGCGGTCAAGGCGGCGGTTATGGCAAGGTCACGTCGCCGTCGAACATCAATGTCGGCGACACGCTCTCAATCCAGATCGGCGCTGGCGGATCGGCAAACCCAACATGGCTTAAGAACAACACCGGCACAATCTGCGTCCAAGGCGATTATGGCGGAAGCGCAACGCTCAACACTCCGAATAATCGTTCGCAGACGAATACCGGTGGTGTCACCAACTCTGGCGGCAACGGCGGGCTGACTAATACCCGTTATGGTGGCGCGGGCGGCGGCGGTGCCGGCGGGCCGAATGGGGCGGGTGCGGCTGGCGCGGATATAACGGCGGTCTTGATCGCTGGCGGCGGCGGCGGTGCGGCAGATGGCGGGTCGGCGGGCGCTGCACCTTCGGGCACTTCAAATCCCGGCGGTAACGGCGGCGCGGCCTTTGACAGCACAGCAGGCGGAACGGGCGGGACCGGAAACAATCCGGGTGGCGCAGGTTCGCACGGCTCCGGTGGTGGCGGCGGTGGCCCGAATACAACGGCCAGTACGTCAATCAATCTCGGCGGCAACGGCGGCGGTGGAATAAATTGGACGCAGACTTCCGATAGCGCGACGGCAGGACCCGGCGGCGGCGCAGGCGGTGGTGGCGGGCGCAACGGAAGCACTGGCCCTGTATCTGGCGACGGTGGCAGCGGCGGACTCTACGGCGGCGGCGGCGGCGGTGGCGGCTCCGGTGGCGCATCTTCGCCCTCTGGCCCCGGCGGAGCGGGCGCGCAAGGCATCATCGTCATCACCTATACGCCGAGTGCTGGCGGAACGACCTACACACTTACGGCTGATGCTGGATCATTCGCACTCACAGGCCAATCGGCTGGCTTAAGTTCATCTCGCAAGCTCGCGGCATCTGCCGGTGCGTTCACGCTCAGCGGTCAATCGGCGGCGCTGAAATCTGCAAGGAAGCTCACAGCTTCGGCAGGATCATTTAGCCTTACTGGCCAGGGCGCGGCGCTCAAGTCGGCCCGCAAGCTAACCGCAGGAGCGGGCAGCTTCACCCTAACAGGTCAAGACGCCAGTCTGACGAGCGCGCGAAAGCTGATCGCGGCGGCTGGCAGTTTTGTCCTGACCGGGATCGACGCGGCCCTAAAATCCGCTCGCAAGCTGATTGCAGATGCAGGCTCGTTCGTCCTTACGGGCAATGACGCCACGCTCACCAAGCAGCTAGCAGGCTCGACGGCATACACACTGACGGCTGGCACCGGCCAGTTCACGCTGACGGGCAATGACGCAGGCCTGATCTACACGCCGCATTTCGATGCGGGCTCAGCCACACGAGTCGGAGAGCAGGTTCTAAGCCCACGCAATCCGAGGGTAAGCACGCTAAGTCCCAACAGAGCCCGCATCTCCACTCTAAGCCCATCTTACCCAAGACGAACAACCCTGACCGGCAGAGGATGACTACAGAATGCCTTATGTCGGCCGCGACTTCGAACCGATGGACACGGGAGAGACGAAAGACCTCTCCTTCGATTTCTCGGGCGAGTTAGGCGATTGCGATTCCGTCACCTCGGCAACATGGTCGATCTCGGTCGTGACCGGAACCGACGCAAGCGCAGCGACCAGGCTTTCAGGCGATCCAACAATCACATGTGGCTCAAAAGTCACCCAGCGACACACAACGCTCCAAGATGGCGTCAGGTACAGAACACAATGCACGGCAACCACGAGGAACGGAGAAACCCTCATCCTCTACAGCCATGTACGCGGGATAGCGGTGGACGATGAAGGCTGAGACAGGCAGGCCGTCGAAGTTCGACTCGGCATTCAGTGAGCAGGCCAGAAAGATTTGCGAGCTTGGCGCAACCGACCAGGAAATCGCTGACTTTTTCGAAGTCGATGTCAGGACAATCTACCGTTGGAAGCACGACTTCCCAGAGTTTTGTCAGGCCCTAAAGGTCGGCAAGGAAGTTGCTGACGAGCGGGTCGAACGTAGCCTCTACCTCAAGGCGACCGGTTACGAGCAGGACGAAGTGAAGATTTTCATGCCTGGCGGGGCGATAGAACCTGTCTACGCGCCGTTCCGCGCCAAGATTGCACCTGACACAACGGCGGCAATCTTCTGGCTCAAGAACCGGAGGCCAGAGGCTTGGCGAGACGTGAACCGCACAGAGCACACGGGCGCGAACGGCGGGCCAATCGCGGCGTCAGTCGTTCCCGACCTGACCAATCTGACCAAGGAGCAGCGTGACCAGCTTAGAGGCATCCTCAGCCGCGTTACTGTCGAATCCTAAAGCCACATGGCGGGCGCTCGATTGTCTGGACGCAAAGGATAGCCTTCTCGATTTCTGCGGCCTGATAGAAATACCGGGCGCTCCGGTTGATGAAGACCCCGACTCAGATGTTGCGTTCAAGCCCATTCGCCAGCCGCCGGCAAAGCATCACCGGCTTCTGATCGACAAGCTGGAGGCGGTAGAGCGAGGCGAGATCAAGCGCCTGATGGTGTTCATGCCGCCCGGATCGGCAAAGAGCACCTATGCAAGCGTGGTGTTTCCGCCCTGGTTCATGGGCAGGAAGAAGCGCCGCAATGTGATTGTGGCGACCTATGCGAGCGACCTTGCCCGCAAGATCGGCAGGCGGGCGCGCAGCATCATCAAGCAGCCTGTCTATCGCGAGATATTCGGCACGGGTTTAAGCCCGGACAGTTCGGCGGCAGACGAGTGGTCGCTGGAGAACGAGAACGAGTTCATGGGCGGCGGTATCCTTTCGGGGATCACCGGCAACCGCGCGGACGGAATTATCATCGACGATCCTATCAAGGGCCGTCAGGACGCGGACAGCGAGGTCATCCGCGAACGCACGCTCACTGAGTATCAGGACTCGATCAAGACCCGTCTTAAGCCTGGTGGTTGGATCGTTCTGATTCAAACCCGCTGGCATGAAGACGATCTTGCCGGTTCGATCCTGCCTGAAAAATACGATGGTGAGAGCGGGTTCATTCAGTGCCGCGATGGCGAGCGCTGGTATGTGATCAGCCTGCCAGCCGAGGCGACACACGCGGACGATCCGCTGGGCCGCAAGCGTGGCGAGTTTCTATGGCCCGAATGGTTCACGGCAGAGCATTGGGCGGCGTTTCGCGCCAATCCAAGAACGTGGTCTGCGCTCTATCAGCAAAGGCCGCAGCCTGACGAAGGCACATATTTCAAGCGCGAGTGGTTCAAGCGATACAAAACCGCGCCGAAGGAACTGCACTACTACGGCACCAGCGATTATGCGGTGACGGAAGACGGCGGTGACTTCACCGTTCATCGTGTGTGGGGCGTCGATCCCAATGGCGACATCTACCTGATGCCGGGCGGGTTTCGAGGCCAGACCGCATCCGATGTGTGGATCGACCGCAAGCTGGACTTGGTGAAGCGCTACAAGCCCTTTGCATGGTTTGGCGAGGCTGGCGTCATTCAGAAGGCGATAGAGCCTGCGCTGACGCGACGTTCGCGCGAGCGGCAAATCTACTGCCGGTTCGAATGGCTTCCGAGCATTGCCGACAAGCCGACGAGGGCGCGAGGTTTTCAGGCCCGCGCCTCGATGGGAACGGTTTGGTTCCCCGAGGGCCAAGAGGGCGACGACATTCTGGACGAATATCTGCGCTTCCCTGCAGGCAAGAACGACGATGACGTGGACAACGGTTCGCTGATCGGCCGCGCCCTCGATGAAGCGCATCCGGCGATTGCAGCTCAAGAACACAAGCCCAAACCAAAAGACCGCTGGGACAGCGACACAGAGGAAGACGAAGATTCATGGAAGACGGTGTGACGACAGCGGATGTGGAGGATGTTGCAGACGCAGCGCCACAGCCCCTTCCTGTCGAAACGCTCATTCGGATGTTCGAGGCTTCGGAAGAATCGACGATTGACGAGCGCCAAGGCTCAGAGCGCGACCGGGATTATTACGACAACATCCAGCTCACGGCGGAAGAAGAAGCCGTTCTCAAGAAGCGCAAGCAGCCCATCGTCATCGACAACAAGATCAAGGGAAAGGTCGATTACCTCGTAGGGCACGAGATCAGGACACGCACCGATCCGAAGGCGTTCCCGCGCACCCCGAAGGAGGAGGACGCGGCCAACGCAGCCACAGACGCGCTGCGCTTCGTGGCCGACTCTACGCGCTTCTCGCAGGCCAAGACCAAGGTCTGGGAGAATGTGCTCATCGAAGGCATGGGCGGCGTTCTGATCGGCTGCAAGCACAAGAAGGATGGCAAGGTCGATATCACGATCAAGCAGATTCCGTGGGACAGGTTGTTCCGCGATCCTCACAGCCGCGAACGTGATTTCAGCGATGCGACGTACAAAGGCATCGTCACATGGATGGACTACGATGTGGCGGTCAAGAAATGGCCGGACGCTACTGACGCGCTCGAAGTCACGCTATCGCAGTCCAATTCGCAAACCTATGACGACAGGCCCAAACATCGCATCTGGGCGGACGGCAAGCGCAAGCGCGTAAGGGTCTGCGAGATTTACTATCGCAATGACGGCGTGTGGTTCCAGGCGTTCTACACAGAGGGCGGACTTCTTAGCGGCAATGAGCCGGTCAAATACGTTGACCAGGACAAAGAGCCGGAATGCCCGCTTGAACTTCTTGGGGGCTATTGCAACCGCGAGAACGAGCGATACGGCATCGTTCGCCCGCTTATCTCGCTCCAGGACGAGCAGAACAAGCGCCGCTCCAAGGCTCTGCACCTTCTTAGCGTGCGCCAGGTCATTGCGGAGAAGGGCGCGGTGGCGAACGTCGCGACTGCCCGCGCCGAACTGGCCAAGCCTGACGGCTATGTCGAAGTCACGCCGAACATGCGCTTCGACATCGCGCAGACGAACGATTTGGCACAGGGCCAGTTCCAACTTCTGGCCCAGACCGATCAGGCCCTTTCCCAGCAGGGCGCAAACGCGGCCCTTCTAGGCAAGGATCAGAACGCGCCATCAGGCCGCGCCATTCTTGCCAACCAGCAGGGCGGGCAGACAGAGCTAGCGCCGCTCCTTGATGGCTTGCGAGACTGGCAGCGCCGCGTGATGACGCAGGTGTGGAATCGTATCCGCCAGTATTGGACGGCGGAGACATGGATTCGCGTCACGGATGATGAGAACAACCTGAAATGGGTTGGGCTCAACGTGCCGCAAGTGGCGCAAACGGCTTACGGCCCGCAACAGGTTGGCGTAGAAAACCCGGTTGCGGATTTGATGGTGGACATCACTATCGAGGAAGCGCCCGACACGGCGAACATCCAGGCCGAACAGTTCGAGCAGCTTACGCAGATGGTCACGGCAGGCATTCAGATCCCGCCGGATGTTGTGATCGAGGCATCGTCCTTGCGGAACAAGGCAGCGATCCTTGACCGGATGCGCGGCGATCCGCAGGCGCAGGCGCAACAGCAGGCCGAGCAGAAGCAGAAAGCGGACGCGGTATTCGCGGCCAAGCTCGATATCGACAAATCGACGGCGGAGAAGAACAGGGCATCCGCCATCAAATCAATTTCCGACGCGGCAACACAGCATCACCAAGCGACGTTGCCGCCTCCAGAAATCTCGCCGCCGGAGACATCGGGCGTGAACGTGCCGCCGACGTAAACGGGCGTTAGGAGCAATGACATGAAGACCCTCGAAGAAGTGTTTAACAAGGATGATTCCGACAAGGCCGACGAACCTGTGACGGACATCGTTCCAAGCTCGCCTGACAACGAGCCGGACGAAGCGCCAAAGGTTGAAGAGCCGAAACCGGAGCCTCCGAAGGGCGAACAGGCTGCGCCGCCGGCAGCGAAACACGACGAAGAGATGGTTCCAAAGCGTGTCATTGTTGCGTTGCGCAAAGAGCTTCAAGAGCTGAAGCAGGAGAAGCAGGAAAAGCCGCCCGCGCCTGATGTGATCTCCGACCCGGAAGGGTTTGAGAAGCACATTCAGTCACGGCTTGACCAGCAAATCCTGGATCGAACGGTCGCCATGTCGGAAGACTATGCGAAGCGTGCGAACCCGGACTTTGCCGAGGTTATGGGCACCGACGAAGACGGTTCACACACCGCCTGGGTCGAACTTGCCAAGGCCAATCCTCATCTCGTGCAGCAATTCCGTGCCTCACCCAATCCTGCGCTGTTCGCGTACGAGCAAGTGAAGCGCCACAAGGCCATGAGTGAAATCGGAGACCCGCTCACCTATCGCGAGCGGATCGAAGCAGAGGTCAGGGCCAAAGTGGAAGCGGATTGGAAGGCAAAGGAAGCCGCGCGCCCCGCCATCCCCGATACGCTTGCCGACGAACCTTCCCTGTCGCCACGCAAAGGCCCGGAATGGTCCGGTCCAAAGCCGCTCAAGGACATCCTCGGCAAGAAATAACCCGTCGCGAGACGGCACGACCCTCGATGGACTGGGCGGGGAGCGATCCTCGCCCTTTTTGCTGACCAAACCAACGCACCGCTGAGAAGCGGCGCATCCCTATTGAAGGAAACTCAACATGGCAGACACACAAACCGCCACTGGCTTGCGCGTGCAGCAGTGGGACGACAAATTCTTCACCGAGTTCCTGAACGAGAACCCGTTCTCCCGTTACATGGGTACGGACGAGAACTCGATCATTCAGGTGAAGGAAAACCTGACCAAGAAGAAGGGCGATAGCATTACCTTCGCCCTGGTCAATCGCCTGAATCAGGACGCCATCACCGGCTCGAACACGCTGGAAGGCAATGAAGAGAACGTCGAGCAGCGTTCTTTCAAGGTCTATGTGGACAAATGGCGCAAGGCCACTCGCGTCTCCGAAATGGAGGAACAGAAAAACGCGATCAACCTGCGCGATGCGTCACGTTCCGTCCTCATGGATTTCAAGATGGAATACATCCGGGACCGTGTGATCACGTCCTTGGGCTCCATCAATGGCGTAGCCTATGCCGACGCCACGGAAACCCAGAAGGATGCATGGTTGGTGGACAATTCCGACCGTGTTCTGTTCGGCGCCGCCAAGTCCAACAATGCCGCGAACGACCATTCGGCTGCGTTGGCACAGATCGACGCCACAGCGGACAAGCTGACCCCGGATGCGCTTTCGATCATGAAGCGCATGGCTTACACGTCCAGCCCAAAGGTCCGTCCCATCCGCACCTCGAACGGCAAGTATTACTACCTTGCCTTCGCCGGTTCGTGGGCGTTCCGCGATCTCAAGACCAACTCGACCATCACGCAGGCTCAGCGTGAAGTGATGCTCGCCAACCAGAACAACAAGCTGTTCGACGGCGGCGACATCGAGTGGGACGGGATCGTGGTGCACGAGGTTCCCGACATCGGGGTGATCTCGAACGGCACGATCAACTGCCAGCCTGTCTATCTGATGGGTGCGCAGGCGCTGGGCTACGCGATTGCGCGTCGCACCAAGACGGTGACCAAGGAGTTCGACTACGGCGACAAGTACGGCGTTGCAATCGACACCATCGACGGTCTCGAAAAGATGCTGTTCGGCTCGGGCTCGGGTGACACCGACGACTTGAAGCAGCACGGCATTGTGACGGGCTACTTCTCGGGCGTGGCCGACTCGTAATCGACAACCAACTGACGAAAGGGGCCAAGGCTTGAGGCTTTGGTCCCTTCTTCTTTTCTGAAAGGAACACTTCAATGGCAGAAAATCTCACAGCGGTTGGCGCGGCTTCGACCGATCCGGTTCCCGGCTCCGGCCTTGCTGGTTCGGTCAAAGGCTTCTCCCGCACGCTTGAGGTCACGGCGGCAGCAGCGGCCACTTCGACCTATACGTTCGGCTACGTCCCGTCGAATGCGATCATTCTGGGCCTTTCCAAGGTTTCCTGGGATGACCTCGCTTCGACCGGCTCGCCAACCCTCGACTTCGGTACGGCGACCGACGACGACTGCTTCAATGACGGCCTTGATTTGGCGACGGCGGCAAGCACTGCTTCGCTCATCAAGGACATTGCCAACTATGGCAAGCAGGCATGGGACTATGACACGACACTGACCGAAGACCCGGGCGGCAAGCTCGCGATCATCGGTACGCTCAAGGACGCTGCGGCGAACACAGGCGGCACCGTTACGGTCGAAGTCCTCTACATCATCCCGTAAACGTGATCGGGGCCGGGGTTTAACGACTCTGGCCCCTTTCCATTCCAGGCATTCACATGGCCCTGACCAAAGCAGATCTTCGCGACGCAATTGCCGAGGAACTTGGCATCAAGCGTGCGGAAGAAGCTCTTTCTGCCGCCGATGCTGTTCTCATCGAGCGCAGAATTGATGGCGTCCACGAATATCTGTTGGGCGAAGGCTTGGTCTATTGGGACATTGACGACATACCGGATGCGGTGCGCGAACCCATGACGATGATCGTGGCTTCACGCGCCGCTCCGGCCTTTGGCGTGCAGTATGCAGGTGGTCCGGAAGGCACGCGCCTGCTTCGGATTCATGCGGCCCAGCGCGGCTCCAGCGAGCCTGTGAAGGCTGAATACTTCTGATGCTCCAGCCCATCCCGCTCGCCGTTGCATCGGACGCGGCGGCAAGCCCAGCCTTTTCATCGCAACGTCTTCGCAACTGGTATGTGGAAACGACGCCGACCCGGGCAAAGGGGCCGCTCGCATTGTACTGCACCCCCGGCGCTAAGCCTTGGGCGAATGTCGGGACGGGGCCGATAAGAGGCGGTCGCAAGATCAAAGGCACGCTCTACATCGTGTCGGGATCGAGCCTTTACAAAGTTTCAAGCGATGGAACGGCAACGCTTATTGGGGCAGTAAGCGGCAGCGGCCCTGTTGTGATGAGCGTGAACGATGCGGCCCAGATGGCAATCTCATTGTCTGACGGCACCGGGTACATCTACGACAGCACGGCCAATACGCTAAACCAGATCACCGATGAGGATTTCTTCGGCGGTCCTTCGGTCGGTTATCTGAACGGGTATTTCATCTGGGGCACAGCAGACGAACGGTTCCAGATTTCCTCGATAAATGCGGGGGCGGATTACGACGCGCTGGATTTTGCGAGCGCCGAGTCCTCGCCAGACAATCTCAAGCGCGTCTTTGTCGATCACGGCGAAGTCTGGCTCATGGGCGAGGAGACGATTGAACCTTGGTACAATTCCGGCGCTGCGGACTTTCCGTTTGCACCTGTCAACCAGACGGTTATTCCGAAGGGTCTTATGGGCCGATACGCGGTCGGCTCACTCGACAGCACTGTGTTCTGGGTTGGGATCGACGCAGAGGCAGGCGGCGGGCCTATAGTTTATCGGGCAAACGGCTATGTACCGGAACGCATCTCGACACATGCGATAGAACGCATTCTCGCGACGGTAACCGACTTCGATCAGGTCGTGGCCGTAACCTATGTGCAAGACGGCCATTCGTTTTTTGGGTTGATCCTGCCGAGCGCGCCGGCTGTCTTCTATGACGTGGCAACCGGTCTTTGGCATGAGCGCGAGAGTTATGGCCTAGGCCGCTGGATCGGGGCTTGCCATTTCTACGCCTATGAAAAGCAGCTCATCGGCTCTTACCGCGACGGCAAGATATTCGAACTAGACCAATCGACGTTCACGGATGACACCGATTTGCCGGTGATCAGCGAGCTTGTTTCGATTCCGACTGGCGATGACGGCAGCTATCACTCTATGCCGCTGTTCCAGATCGACATCGAAGGCGGTTCGGGACTTGTCACGGGGCAAGGCTCCGATCCCCAGATGATGCTCTCGTTCTCGGATGATCGCGGTTTCACTTGGTCGAACGAGCTCTGGCGCTCCATGGGCAAGATGGGCAACTACGGTTTGCGCGTGATGTGGAGACGGTTGGGGCAATTCCGCTCGCGCGTCTTCAAGATCAGGATTTCAGACCCTGTAAAGCGGGTTGTCATTCAGGCATACGCGGACATTCAGTAGTGGCAAGCGTCAAATCGGCATTGCCTCCTCCAAAAGTGCCGATGACTGATCCTAAAACAGGCCTCGTGACGCCCGCTTGGTATCGCTATTTCCAAACCGATCACGAGCGCGTGGGCGGCGGCGTTGAGGACAAGGTAGAGGTCGCGGCGCAGAGCGGCGAGGTCGCGCAAGTGGCGGCTGATACTGCGAACACGGCGGCGGCGACGGCACAGGCAGCGGCCACAGCCGCGAACACAGCGGCCTCAACCGCCCAAGGTGCCGCCGACAGTGCCAATACGGTTGCGGCAATCATCGGCGGCTATCCGAGCGGATTGACGCTGACGGCCTCCGCAGACGGCGCAACGGCAAAGATCGTCGTGAGCAGTCACACGATGATCTATCCGGACAAAACCGTGAGCGTGACGGGCGATACGCTGTCCGGCCTCGCTTACGGCACGTCCTACGACATCTATTACGACGATCCCGCCCGCGCTGGCGGGGCGGTGACATTCAACGCGGTAACGGACGGCACGGCTTTTCCAAGCCCGACCAATCCCAGCCGCATCTACATCGGCAGCGCAATGACACCGGCAACATCTGGCGATCCTGATGTGACGGGGGTCAATCGTGCGCCTTATGGGAAGAACACGAGCGCATGAAGTATTTTCAAAGGTTGGCAGAGCGGATCGACGTTGTTCCGTTGCTCAATGCCGCAACCCGGCAGCGCGGCCTTTGGAACACAAACCCGCTCAGGCAGTCATTCAAGGATTCGCCCCACGAAGAAGTGGAGGATATCTGGCTTCGCTTCACAGATATGGCCGAGTTCGAGCGCACTGGCGATTTAAAGGTTGTTGGCGACGATCTGGAGTGTGTGGCGCAGCCTGCGTGGCACGCCCTCCCGCAGGCTCATGCCATCGTGTTCAGCGTCATGCGCATGGTGGAGGCCGAGCGACTTGGCCGGGTGATGATTACCCGCCTCGACCCCGGCAAGCGGATCAAGCCGCACAGCGACGTTCTGGGGGCCTATGCAGGCTATTACTCGCGCTATCACGTTCCGCTCCTAAGCCTGCCAGGTTCAACATTCCGCGCAGGTAACGAGCAAGTGTTCATGGGGGCTGGCGAGCTTTGGTGGTTCGACGCCTCGGCAGAGCATGAGGTGGTGAACAACAGCGTCGATGACAGAGTTCATCTCATCATAGACGTTCGGGTGCCGCGATGATTACGGCGCAGATCGAAAACTTCATGCGCGGATTGGGCGAATTGCGTCCGCTCTTGCCGGTTCACTACGAAGAACTGGGGCTGAACCGCGACAAGGTTCCGCTCGATCCCATGTTTGAAGTCTATGGCGCGCGCGAAGCGGTTGGAGAGCTTCTCTACATCACGCTTCGCGAGGATGGGAGGCTTGTAGGGTATTACATCGGCTTTGTTGCTCCGGGCTTGCACTATCGCACATGCCTCACACTCACGATGGATATTTTCTATGTCGCGCCGGATCACCGCGGAAATGGCGGCGGCAAACTCCTGTTCGATGCGGTTCGCACGGAAGCACTGCGCCGTGGCGTGCAGCGCTGGTTTGTCGGCGACAAGTGCCACGCATCTTTCCACGCGGAAAAACTCTTTGAGTCCTTTGGGTTCGAAAAGGTCGAACACCACTGGAGCCTTTGGTTAGGGGCTTAGAATGGTTGCAGCAGCAATAGCGGCAAGTGCGGTTGTCGGCGCGGGCGCAAGCCTTATTGGTGGCAGCCAAGCCGCGAGCGCAGCAGAACAAGGCGCGCAAGCCCAAGCGGATGCCAACAAATACGCTGCCGATATTCAGAAGCAGATTTTCGAGCAACAGCGCAGCGACCTTGCGCCGTGGCGCGCCGCGGGGTCTGCCGCACTCAGCGAAATCACGGCGCTCAATGGCCTTGCACCTCCGACCGCCGGGACGACCACGACGACAGGTGGAACACCCGGCACCACCGTTCGCGTTCCCGTAGGCAATTCATACGCCAATAGCTCGCATCCGATTTTCGGCGCAATCGCTTCGCGTGTGGGCAATATCGAACTTCCCGGTGGCTATCGGCTCGTAACCACTGGTGGGACGCCTGGTGTCACCACCACCACTCCAGGTCAAACGAGCGCACAGCAGCAGCAAGCCGCATACGACCGCTTCCGCGTCTCACCCGGCTATCAATTCTCGTTCGATCAGGGCCAGCAGGCGGTAGAAAACAGTGCCGCTGCGCGTGGCGGCGTGCATTCCGGCGCGACCATGAAGGCGCTGGACAGGTTCGGAACGGGCTTGGCCAATCAGGAATATGGCGACTATTACAACCGCCTCGCGGCGGAAGCGGGGATTGGTCAGACGGCAGTTGCACAAGGCAATGCCGCCGCACAGAACTACGGCAATAGCGCGGCTCAACTTGCGCAGAATACCGGCGCCGCTCGCGCGAGTGCCTACGGTCAAGCCGGGCAGGCGATGAGCAATGCTTACGGCGGCGTTGCAAGTGCCATCAATGGCGGGATCGGAAACTACCTCTACATGTCGCAAATGGGATCGCAACCGGCAGGCACATTCCAACCGGTTCAGGTCACGCCCCAAGTCTCTGCTGCAAGCTATGGATTTTGACCATGCCCGGATTCGCTGATGCCTATGGAATAAACCTCCCGGCCATCGATCAGGCGGTAGCGCAAAAGCGCGCCTACGATCAGGCGTTCCAGCAGCAGGGCGCGCTACAGCGCTTCGGAGCCCAAGCCTTCGCGCCGGACGCGACCGATGCAACGCGCGCACAAGCGATTTCCGGCCTTGCTGCCGTCGATCCTGCAAAGGCGGTTCAGTTCCAGGAAGTCTTCATGAAAATGAATGACGCCCAGCGCCAGCACGCCAAGGACTTGAACAACATCATCGGCGCGACTGCATATAGCCTCAAGCAACTGCCGCCTGAACAGCGTGCCGCGCGGCTTCAGTCGCAAATCCCCGATCTTGTGAAAAGCGGAATCTCGATGGACAAAATCCAGTCCGTCGATTTGAGCGATGCAGGGTTGGACGGCTTGGTCAGTCAGGCGCGCACGCTGGACCAGATGATCACGCAGGGCAATGCTGACCGCACCTTTCAGGCAGGCCGCTCGGATCATGCGGATACGATGCGTCATCAAGGGGTTATGGAAAATATCGCCATTCAAAACGCGAACAAGCCGATCTCTGTGTCGGCAGGATCAACTCTGATCGATCCTCGCACACATCAACCTATCGCGCTGCCCAACGGAATTAGCGGTCCTGAGGCCAGCCCATCGAATGGTCTACATGGTGACGAATACCTGAAAACGCTTTCTCCGCAGATTCAGCCTCAGGTGAGGGCGCTCGTGGAAGGCCGCATGCAATTCCCGTCTGGATACGCGCTCAAAACTCCTTACTGGCAGAATATGCTCCAGGCCGTCAGTCAGTACGACCCGTCCTTTGATGCGATCAACTACAACGCACGCTCGAAAACGCGGTCTGACTTCACGTCCGGGAAATCGGCGCAGAATATCAAGGCGCTCAATACCGCCATCGGCCATCTTGGCAAGCTGGGTGAGCAAATTGGCGGCACGGTTTCGACTGGCGGCTATCCGGGCGCAACGCTCGTGAACGCGGTTGGCAATGAATACAACCGGGCATCTGGCGATGCTGGAATCACGAACTTCGAGCAAACCGCATCGGCGCTCGCTACCGAGTTGACCAACGTGTTTCGTGGCAGCGGCGGCGCGGAAGCTGACGTGACTCGTTATCTCGGCCAACTAAATTCCAACGCCTCCAAGGAACAGAAGCTGGGCGCGGTGCATAATATCGTCGGACTGCTCAACGCCCGCCTCGACGCTATCAACGAGCGATATAAGGCAGGCATGGGCACGACCGCAGACGTGACGCAACTGCTCGATCCGCGCGCCGTCGAAACTTTGAAGAAGTGGGCGGAAGATGGGGGGGGCGCGCCAGCAGCGAGCGCCTCCGGTGGCGGCAATGTCATCCACTACGATGCCCAAGGAAACCGCGTGCAATGAGTGTGACCGCAGTTTCAGCAGACGGCGTGCAGCATCAATTTCCTGACGGCACTGATCCGTCTGTCATCGACAAGGTTATGAAGGACTACGCCACTCCGAAAGATACTGCACAGCCCTCCATTGTAGACCGTGCTATCGCAAGCCCGGTTGGCCGCTTCGCGCAGGAGAATGTGGTAGAGCCTGCTCTTGGGCTTGGGACACTTGCTGCACGCCAGTTTACTACCGATCCGCGTGTCAATACCTTGGTAAACAAAGAGGGCGCGGCCTACGAAGGCGCACTCGCGCGCAATCGCAACACGCCTGGCTATGCGACAGAGCGCGCAAAAGCCGACAAGGCGATGGCGAACACGGGAGCAAGTGCCGGGGCTTTCCTGCCGTCTGTACAATCAACGATTGCCGGAACGGTAGGGCTGGCAGGCGGTCTCGATTCCTCGAATGCGATGGCCGACGCCGCGAGCGCGAAGCAGCAGGATTTCTCTAAAAACCATCCTTTTCTGTCCACGGCGGAGGGGTTGGTTGGTAGCTTGGCAGGCACGCCAGCAGGCCGAGCCGCGCTCCCCGCAAAGATCGCCAAGGCCTCTACTCCGACTGTCGAGGCTCTAAAGTCGGAAGCCCAAAAGGCCTATCAGGTCGTGGACAATTCGGGGCTGAAAGTAGCCGCGCCTGCCGTGCAGGATTTGGCGACTCAGATCCAAGCCGACGTAGCGAAGCGCGGCTTTCATCCGATGCTGCACCCAAAGGCGGATGCAGTAATGGATGCGCTCAAATCTGTTTCCGGAGATGCGAAAAAGAAAATCGCCGCACAGGATCAATCAATTCAGCAGATGGAAATCCTTCGTCGCGTTGCCAAGGAAGGGGCAAAGTCCTCCGACCGCGCTGACCGCGCCATGGCTCGCGTTGTGCAGGATCACATCGACAATTTCATGGAGAATTTGAAGCCAGATCAGCTTTCGAGCGCTCCTGACCCGCAGGCGCAAGAAGCACTCATCACCGCTCGCGATCTTTGGACGAAGGCAAGCCGAGGCGAGATTATCCAGGATGCGCTTGATAAGGCCAAGAACGCGGCTGGAGCAAACTACACACAGGCGGGATACGCCACGGCGGTTCGCCAACGCTTTCGCCAAATTGCGAACAATGCTCGCGCCATGTCACGGTTTACGCCGGAGCAGCAAGGCCTCATCAAACACATTGTCCGTGGCGGTAAGACGGAGAATGTGCTTCGTCTTGTCGGCAAATTGGCGGTTCGTGGGCCTGTATCTGGCGCCGCATCTGCTGGAGCGGGGTTCGCAGCATTTGGTCCCGCTGGAGCATTGGCCCTCCCCGCGATAGGTGAGGCGGCGAAGGCAGGTTCTACGGCGTTGACGCTCAAAGCTGCTCGCAAGCTATCGGAAGTGGCGCGTGGGGCAGAGGTCGTGAAGGAGCCGCTTCTGCGCGCTCCCAGCAACCTACCGACCGCCGCCTACGGAATACCTGCGGTCAATGCCCTGATTCAGAACGATCAACGGAATGCTCTGTCTGCGTATGGGCAGTAGCCTTCGCCTCCCTGATCGTTTTCTGCACTGCTAGCCGCACAACCAGCATCGACAGAATAAAGACCACGAATAGAAGGATGTTCGGCAAGGGGCCAAAGAAAGGCTCTCTGCGGGGCGTCTGATCGTCCATCTCACATCTCTACCACAAGCCGCTCCTCACCGGGCGGCTTTTTTATTGGAGCCGTTAACCAATGGCCGCTCGCTTTAGCTTGCCGATGATATCTGTGTTGGATTCGAACGCAAACCCTCTTGGTGGGGGTTCGCTGGAATTCTACGCCACCGGCACATCGACCCCGAAGACGGTCTATTCCGACAATGGGCTCGTAACGCCTGCGGCCAATCCTTACACGCTGGATTCGGCTGGTCGCCACGGCGACATCTTCCTTGAATCCGCCGATTACAAAGTCATCGTCAAGGATTCCGCTGGCGCTGTCGTCAAGACGATGGACCCCGTGCATGGAGCGGCGACCGACGCAATCCCCACCCTCCAATCCGACGTTTCCACGCTGCAATCCGACCTTACGGATACGCAGGCCGATGTAGCCACCAACGCGACCGCGATTACGACGCTTACGACCAATACCCAAAAGGCGGTCAACTTCGTTGGTCGGCCAAACTCCAAGATAGCCATCTTTGGCGACAGCATCACAGCGCAGAATACATCCTCCGACGCACGGTCAAATCAGGCGCGCGGCTACATGGTCCAAGCCCACGCGCTTGCCATGCGCCGGTTTTCCTACGACTCCACCCTCAACTTTGGCGTGGGTGGCAACACCGTCACGCAAATGATCGCACGAATTCAAGACGTGATCGATGCGGCTCCGGCCCGTGTTCTGTTTCTTGGCGGAACGAATGATCTGAGCGGGGGCGACACGGCGGCAACCATCTTTGCGCGCATCCAAACCGTCATCAGCACGCTCAACGATGCGGGCATTCCGGTTGATGTCATTCCGGTAACGCCTCGCTCCTACAACATGGACGCGACGAAGCGTAAGCACCTCAACCACCTCAACCACCTTATTTTGAACGAAGTAGGCAACCGCAATCCGGCCTTCTTCGGGGTCGTTCCCGCCAACATCCCGCTTATCGACATCAATTCGTCTACAGGCGATCCGATCACAGGCGGCTTCTTCCCGGAGAGTGACAGCACCTTCCTCCATCCACAGGACTATGGCGCGACACTGATGGGTCAGGTGATATCGGACTACTATTCGGTCTTGTTCCCGACATTGCCAGTCTATTTCAACAATCAATCGGACGCCTACGACGCAACGTATAACCCATACGGCTACATCAATCTCAACCCGTTCCTGACAGGTACGAGCGGCACGGCAGGCACAGGCATCACCGGAAGCGTTGCGACAAGCTACACCATAGAACGCAATACCGGCTCTACGCTCACGGCAACGGTCAGCAAGGGAACGGATTCAGCGCCTCAAAATGGCGTAACACAGATTATCGCACTTGGAAGGTCTGCGACAGGTGTGGATGGCGAGAACATCCGCATGAAGCAGACGCATTTTGATTTCAATTTCAGCGCGTTTGCTGCGGGTGACAAGTTCGTTCTGGAAATCGATGTGGAACAAGCCGATCTTGTCAACGTCAAGAACATCTCTGCACTCATAAGTTCCGGCACAACGTCCACTTGGTATGGGCTCAGCGCATCTGGCTTGACGGGTGACAGAACGATAGCAGCTTGCCGCCGCCTGATCGCTACGCACACCTTCACGCTGACAAGCCCAAGCGAGACTGTGGATGTGTTTATGAACATCCAAGCCGATTGCTCGGACAGCGGTACAGCGCCGAGCGGGACGATCACCGTTCGCAAGTTTGCCGTGCGCAAAGTCCCATGATCCCCCGTTCCGCCCGCAACAACAATCCCGGAAACCTCCGCATAGGCGAGCCATGGCAGGGCACCCCTAAACCCGAAAGGAAACAAAATGGATCTTGACCCTAATAAAGACGTGCAGGTTGTTGAAACCTTCTGGAAGAGATTCGATTGGTTCAAGGTGGCGGTGGGCTTTGTGGGTGGCCTGTTTTTCTGCCTAGCGTTTCACATCTAAGCCATGCGCAAGATACCGCAGGCGGCGCTCTATTTCACCAAGCCTCTGGAGCGCGCTGTTCTACGCGCCTATGACGACAAAAACCCAGACCGGATATTGAAGCCGGGCGATACCGTAGAAGGCACGCTCACTGCCGGAGCCGGACATACCGGCCCAGATGTCCTCATTGGGATGGATGTCACCGATGCGCTGTCGGATCAATGGCTTTGGGACGATCTGACAAAGGCGGCTCAGGGACTTAGCGCCAAGGTTGGTGATCAGGTTCTTAATGAGCTTACCGAGCACCAATACGTCGCTCTTTTGGACTTCGTACTGAACCTCGGCACAGGCGATCCTTCCAAGCCAGAATGGACGATCTGGAAGCGTTTGCGTGCCCGCGAGTTCGATCAAATCCCAATAGAAATGGCGCGCTTCGTCAACTGGGATGGGCACAAATCAAATGGTTTGGTGAATCGGCGCAATGCGGAGATTGCCGAATGGTCTATCGAGGAGCCGGGCGCGCAGCCGACCAATCCGCCTTCTAGCGCAACGCGAGTAGAACCAACGCCGCCGACGCCGACAGAACCAAAGCCGCCGTCAAAATCCGGGGTTCTTATAACCGGTGCGGCTGGAGCCGTGGCTTCTGCTGGACCAATGGTTCATCAGGCCACGCAAGCAATTCAGCCATATGCACCGCAATCAAGCATCGTTCGGAACACACTCGGAATCCTCGCGGCCGTAGGCGCCGTTCTCGCTGTTGTGAGCCTCGTCCTTGTGTACCTAAGCCGCAAGCGCACTCAGCAATAGGAGATTTCATGTTCGGGCTCACACTCTCCCCATGGATCATTATCGGTGCTGTTATCGCCCTTCTCGGCGGCGGCGCATACGGCGGATACCATTATGGCTATCTCGACGGCCAAAGCCAGGTATCGAAGCTGCAAAAGACCGTCATCGACCAGAAGCAGGCCCGCATCGATTATCTAGCCGGTGAGTACGTCAAACTCAGGGCAAGCGCGGCCGAGCAAAAGAAGCGTGACGATGACGCCTACAACCAGGTGATTGCGGCGCGCGACAAGGCGAAATCGGACTACGAAGCCGCCCTTGCGCAACTTCGCATCGAACAGAGGTCAAACCATGCGATCAACCCTGATACTTGCATCCTGTCTGCTGCTGGGCGCGTGCTCTTCGACAAAGCCAGCGGAGCAAGACCCGATCAGCCTGTGCCCGCCAATTCCAACGCCCCCGGCGGTGCTCATGCAGGCCCCAGCCCCGACTCCTGCGTTACCATCGACCAGCTACAAACCGGCTACCTGAATTTGGGCCAGCATGATCGCGCAGTCGTAGCGCAGCTTCTTTCGCTGCAATCATGGGCGCGTGTGTCATTGAGGGGAACTGCACAATGACCGACGAACAACTCATAAACGAGCTTCGCGAGCGGGTGGCTGTTCTTGAAGAGCGCACACGCAAGATCGACACAATCGAGAACGACGTAAAGGCCATTCTTGGAAAACTCGCCGAATTGTCAGGCGGGAAAAAGGCCATGCTGGGGCTGTTCGCCGTTCTCGGAGGTGCCGTAACCGTCATTACCGGGCTGTTCTCCGGTAGACTGCATTGGGGCTGACATGACCGCGACTGACGACAGGAAAGCCAATTGCGGCTGGAAATACAGCTTCGAGATGTGATAGAAGGAATTGCTGCGGCGGCGTTGGAACCGAAGCGTGTGGTCCACCAGCCCGTCGAACCTGTGGACATCTGGCCCGGCACTTTGCGCCTGACGAGACGAAAGTCGAAACATCTTCGGATGTAGCGTGGAGAGGCCCCTGCCGGGGAATAACTGGCCTCCTAGGGCGGGCAACCATTTTACCACGCCGCCGCAGCAAGCATTCAGAAGCCGCTCACCTTCGGGTGGGCGGTTTTCTGCTTTCAACGCCACCCCTTCCGGTAAATCACTCAAGCACCCTTACGACATCCCTCAACCTCTCGACGCGGGCCTCCTCTTCTGGGGTCAGGTGCCAATCGACAGGCTCTATCGTCCGCTTTGGTGGCCTGTACGACTCGACGGGCGGGGAAATCTTTGGCGGCTTAGGTGGCAGTGTGGGCGGCTCTGGCGGGCTCTCGCGGAATCTCTCAATGCAGCCCAACAACTCCTCTACCGGCTCGAACCATTCCCCGTGCCGTCGCGCGCCCGCGAACCTCTTATGAAGTTCGCGCTCGTCCTTGCCTGTTCCATGTATTGTCAGAAGGATGCGTAACCGAACGGGACAATGCGACTGCATCCCCGCCAGACGAACTTCGGGCTTGGTCGCCCATCCGATTTTGATCAGCCCGCCAGCTACGCCTTGGATGAAATAGACGAAGCCGGGCGTGGTGAGAGTCGAGACGCCCTCCATCGTCCACGGGACGCTCATAAGTTTTCCATTTGGTCGCTAAGTCCTTGATTCTTTGCTAGGCGTTTTCCAGTGCGATAGATGTTAAGTCCATGATGCAAAAGCAATAGCGTTGGACTGAAAATCCGCGTGTCGGTGGTTCGATTCCGCCCCTAGGCACCATTATAAAACAATGGTTTAGCATTTCAAGGCTGGTCGGATTTTCCGCTTTTTTTCGCGAGTTTTCCAATTCTCCGTCGTTCTGTGCGCTCCATTCGCTGCACAACCCCGGTCATTCGGCGCTTCGTATCGGCCTCTTTGCTGTAGTGTTTTGCCATCACCTGAGACTTATGCCCCAGAATCGCCGCGACATCTTCGACCGCCCCGCCAGCTTCGATCACAAGCTTGCCGACGGTGTGGCGCAGGCCGTGAAATGTCAGGCCCGATCCTATCTTCCCCTCTGATTCCAACCGGCGCAGAAGCTTGAAGAAGCTGGCCCGGAAACCGCTCTCCGTCCACGCTTGGCCCCATTTGTTCACCGCCAGCGTTGTGGCCCGCTCCCGGCCACGCCGAGTCCTCTTGGGCGGCTCCGGCTCTCGAGACAGGATTTCCCGCAGGCGGTAATGGGCTGGTATCCAATGCGGCTCGCCTGTCTTGCTGATAATCGTGGTGATGGCCTTCCCATCGAACTCGCTTTTCTCGAGCCGAACGGCATCTCCCTCCCGAAGGCCGGCAAACATCCCCAACGCAATGACCTTCAATTGCTCGAGCGGAGCCTCTGTCAGAACCGCTTCGCGTTCTTCATCCTTCCAAGCCCTGTTCGCGATCTTCATGGTCTTGGGGCGCTTGAGAAGATCCACCCCTTCCCCGACGTTGATTTCAACATGGTCGCGCTTCTTTCCCCAGCCGAGTAGCAGTCTGAAAACCTGCACCACATAATTGGCAAAGCGCCTGCCGTGCTTCCTGAGGGCCTTATCACGGGAGCCGTAAACCATCCCCGCATCTATATCGCTGACGGCAATCGCCCTGATCGGTGCCAGGTAATCGAACACTCTGTTGTAATCAGCCTGCGTGCGCTTCGCGAGCCGTTCAAACTCCGGCGATGATTTGTAGGCTACGATCAGCGCCCCCAGCGTCCCGTCTTTCGGCTTGGTGGCGTTGATCTTCTGCTCGAGCGCCAAGACCTCGGCGGCGAATTCATCGCTTCCATGCTTGGCCTTGATCCGGCAGTTGGTTTTGCGGTGATAGTAGTATTCGATGATCCGGCCGTTTTTGCGGGCTACAACCCTCTTGATACCCCTAAGCCGCATGATCACCATCTAGGAGCGCCAGCCACTTTTCCCGCGAAAGGGACTTCGCTTCATCGGCGGAAAGGGAGTCAAGCCATCGATCTAGTGTCCTGCGGTCATAAAGGACGCGGGTGCGGATTTTGATGGGGGTAACTGGGCATTCGGAAACAAACGTAGGGGCGCTCACGCCGCAATAGGTCGCGGCCTGCTCCCGAGAGAGCAGCCGGGGTTCGACGGCCCTGCGCGCCGCCTTCGTCATTCCTTGCCATCCAGTACGGATTGGAGCATGGCGCGGAAGACGTGAACGCAGTTTCGTTTATTAAAATCGTCAGCATCAGGGCCAAACGAGTCGTCAAGATCGTGTTTCTCGTCACCCTTCTCTATCATCCGATCTGTAGGCTCCATCAAGCAGCGGATGACGGCGCTGGCGAATGCCTCCAAATTGAATATGCCGTCCAAGGTCGTAAGGCCGTTATGGAACGCATAATCTCCGGTATAGTCTTCGTCCCTCGCGACCGCATGAATGGCCCTCGCGCATTCCTCAAGTTTGTTCATCGTCATTCCTTATTGCCTTGGGGATGGGGCCTCTACCAAGCTGCCATTCACGATGAGCGCGGGTAAAATCAACCAATTTTGCTACGGCTTCGGACGGCGTAAGGCCGCGTGCATGGCAATCCCCGCAATCTGCCTGCCATTTCTCCTTGGTACCACGGATATAATCCGGCAACTCAAAGAGTTCGATATTGAAAACTTCTCGGCGTATCGCGCCCATGTCTATTCCTTATTGGGTTGGGTTGGGGTGAGCTTCTCGCGCTCATCGCAGCCGCAATGGCCTTTGCGAACGCAATCTTTAGCCGATCCATCGTCGCCATGAATTGGATACGGGCATGTTCCAGGAACGACCAGGAAGCATTGCTCTTTCTCTGACCAAGCTAAGCTCATTTCTTCCATCCCAGTGATTGAAGGGTGGAGATAGCGGCGTCGGCGCGAACGAACGATGCGTTGCGATCAAAAGCAGATAATTCGTGCCATTCCAGCGTATTCAATTTGAAGTGCTTATTTTGAGCTTCATATAGCGCCCTCGCCACTTCTTCTCTATCATCTGCTGGGATAGTGGGCTTGGGGGCGGCGGCGAGCGTCTTCAGGTATGTATCTATGGCGAAATTTGTAATACGCCGTACTGTCCGAAGCCTTAGAATGCCGCGTACCACATCGGCAACTTCCACAGCAGCCGCCTCGCGAGCCCGCAACATCTCCTCACTCTGCTCTATGGGAACGAGCTTGTAGGTCATGGCGTCTTTCCGTTGCGGAAATGTGCCTTTATCTGCTCTACTATATGCTTTGGCTTTCCGGCTGGAACAATTAGTTCAAAATCAGGCGCACTATGACGAAACGCAAAACTCTTTCTCAGAACATGATTGCTAATACGAATTTTCACTTCTTTCGCATCATTTGTAGTAACGTAAACATATGCGCTGGAATTGGACGCATTTGAGCGATCAGTTCGGATTAAGAATCCTTCGCCTTTCAAATGGTGTGTTAAAATTTCAACGGCTTCTCGAACGGCAAGTGTCAATGGCTTTGTGTTGCACATCTACCCCTCCACCCCATAAGCGGTACGGATTGAGGCGGCGATGGCTTCGCACATTTCGCGCTCTGCTTCGGTAGGCGAACCACCATCGGGCAGTACTAAGCAACCGTTCAAAGCTATGATCGCACAATCCCGTGCCGTATCACGGCGGATGTCTTGGATGTGGGAGAGGAGGGCCTTACGATCTGCCTCCGTTTGCTTTAACGTGGCCGCCAGGGAGTCCCATGAAAAAATAGCGCGACGAATCTTCGCCCTCTCCGCAATCGCCTTCAATTCGTCTGGTGTCATGGCTTCTGACCTTCTGGATGAAGGGGGAGGGCGCGGATTTCGTCAGCGATGCGTTTTTCAGTGATACAATCTAGGCAGGCAGATGGATATTCCTCCGCCACCTTCGCGCATCTCTCACGAAGGGCTTCCATGTCGGATTGGGTGTAGAGTTTGTCGGTCATGGCTGCACCATAAGCATGATGTCTGCCGCCGCGTCTCTTCGGCCCATTCCATACTGGGTGGGCGGCTCTATTGTGCCTGACTGAGCCAGCGCTAGGCGAGCAGCGGTTTTGAACGTATTGTCGATAAGCTTCTGCACCTCAGCTTCGGTCGCAATGCGCCAGTGAAATATCTTAAACATCTTGCTTTCACCCTCCATCATTTGTCGTGGTGAGGGCGAGCATACAATCGTGATGTGACTTCCACGCGCGTTGCAGCACTTCTTCTGGTGTTGCCTTCTCTCCATTTGAAAAACCGTTTTCTTCAATGTCATTGATATGACGCTGTATACTCTCCACCCTTGGGTCTTGTGATTGGGAGGTTTGTAGGGAAGGTAGGCAACACCAATATGATCCGTCTGCATCCCGCCACAGACGAGGGCAGCGACATCGAACACCTTTCAGAAGCGGTTTATAGTTGGCGGGCCGCGCATCTACCGTATGTTTTGGGTCTGTGGTGTTTTGGGTCATGGGCGAGCGTCCTTGTGCGAATAATCGCGGATATCAGGCGAATAGTGATGCTCGTGTTTGCCGGGATGACCGGCAGCACGAACGCAGAAGAAATCCGCATTCGGTGATGGCGGACTATCCCAGCAGAGATTATCCGCTGGCGTGCTATATTCTTCTGACGGCCACCAGAACTTCCCCGCGAGATCGAAACCGCCGCGCCTCATTTCGATTGCTCCAAGGCTGTACGGGCGCGGACAACTTTCTTGATCGCCCGTTTCCATTCGACGGGAACATCTGTGCCGTAGGAACGCTCAATCAAGTTGTCAGCCAAATCGAGCGCCGTGAACGCTTCGCTGGCTCCAGGCGTTT
>Ga0265336_10000208_pt1 | contig 41295 bp, 78 predicted proteins | sample 42119metaG_FD_193583 | JGI IMG/M metagenome (GOLD analysis project Ga0265336, IMG submission 193583) | Rhizosphere microbial communities from Carex aquatilis grown in University of Washington, Seatle, WA, United States - 4-21-19 metaG | ecosystem: Host-associated > Plants > Roots > Rhizosphere...
CCGGTTCGACTCCGACAATTTCACACTTAATCAACGAACTCCGATTATGAGAACATTGAATTGAGAATATCCTAAAGCCCGACTAGCATTACTTCCGACTTCCGAATAATAGAAGTCCGAATAACCAACCCATTGACTAAGGCTCCCCGCCTTGTTCTGGTCAGGGCATGGAGGTAAGTTGACTCTCGCTGAGTAGACCCCTCTGTGTCCGCGACCGCCAATATGAGTGGAAACCTCTCTAGTTTATCCTTATAATATTGTCGAAAGGCCTTTCTAATCTTTGAATAAGGATATTCAAAAATGAGCATTATTTCTTTTAACACCCTTACGCCAGGGTTAGTTGGTGTGAATCCCCGAATTGTACAAATGATCTCAACTGATAATCGTGCAACAATTACTGCTGCTGGTTATCTAAATCGTCAAGGACAAGTGTTGGAAGGTTTTGATCTTTATCCAACAGACGAAATTCATATTATTTATAATTACGTTGCTTCCACTAATACTGGAACGTTTGGTGTATTTCTTCCAAATTTTAGCAATGGATTAATTTCTTTAAATCTCAATCAATCAGATGCTGTATGGTTTGATATCACTGCAACCGCTGCTGCATTAGCAACTGCCGGTAAAGTTGTGGTTCAACCTTCATTTGGTGTTCAACAATATAAAGTGCGCGATATTCGCGTAAATTATGCTGCTGCTGGTTTATCCGGTGGTGGTGGCAACCGTTTACTTGTCTTAACTGATGGAACAACTGTTTACAACAATGCTGGTATTACTGCCGCAGTGTTGGGAACACCTGTAAATACTCTTTGGGGTGGAACAGGAAACCCAGTTGCAGGAACAGTCGCACAAAATACTTTAACAGCCCCTGGCGCAAATTTATATTTGCAATATAGTGGTGGTACTACAGACTACTCAACCGGTAGTGTTGTAATTTCAGTATTAGTGCAGCGCTCTGTTTAAGGTTTAAGAGACGGGATGCTTAAAGTTACTTCTATGTTTCTTCCTCGTGACGTAGAGACACTTCCCTATTATGTTCCGTCTCTTTTTTTTAGGAGATAGCTATGCCTTTAAAGAAAGGGAAAAGCAAAAAAGTTATTGGTGAGAACATCAAAACTGAAATGGCCGCAGGAAAACCACAGAAACAAGCTGTCACAATCGGATTGAATGTAGCACGTAAATCTGGCGCTAAAATTCCTAAAAAGAAAAAATAACGCCAGACATTATATTATCTTCTACGTACTGCGTACATGCCGCCAGACATTGAGCATGTTCCGCTTAAACCCCCTACAAATCCAACTATGTAAAGTGTCGTTGTGCCTGATAATTGCAATGGAATGCCAGGGCAAACTAATCCAGGAGAACCAGCAGTAATTGCACAAGTTTGTCCTGATAATAGTGAGTTATCTGGTAATGTATTAGTTGTTTGACTAAATCCAACAGCAATAGAAGTTGCCGAAATACTCACATTAAAAACCATATTTCCATACAAATCCCATTGGCCTGCTGTCAATGAAATACTCGTCATATTTTTAGGAGTATTATTTGACAACGAAACAGCCGAAGCATTTAAAATAGCTGATTGGATAATTTCACCAACACTTCCAGCCGCAGCACTATTATTAGTAGTCGTACCAATGATCCCAGTAGTGCTACTGAAGTTTGCACTCGTTAAACTTGCGGCACCCAAAACAGGTGTTACTAAAGTCGGAGAGTTTGAACCTACAAAACTACCCGTACCGGTTGAACCTGATAAACCAACGTTTACTGCATTATTAGTAGCCATGTCTAAATCCTTTTAAACAATTGTTAAACCCGCGCTTATTACTGAATAAGCAGTCCATTCCAAATTGACTACAGTACAAACCAATGTTACTGCATCGCGTCTATTAGTTGATGCAACGCTACCACCAACACCTGTTGTACTCGTACCTGATCCAATATGGATTATTTGATTGGCATTTTGAGCGATACTCCACCCGCCAGAACCAACACCAACAACGTCCACTTCATCACCTAGATTTGCTGTAGCAGGTAATGTCAGTGTCACTAATCCTACGTTATCAGGAATATAAGCTGTATTAGCTGCCATTTGTTGTGTGGTACCAGTTACATGTACCCACCCAAAAGCACCTGAACCTGTTGCAGTAATTGTTATATTACCTGCTGAATTACCAATACTAATACCAGCGCCAGCAGTAATGGTTGCTGCAATAGGATCAGCACCCGTGGAGCCAATGAGAAGTTGTCCATTGGTCAATGGTCCTAAAAAGTTAAAGTTAGATGCACCTTGTGCAACTGGCAATGTATGCGCAGTTGGTGAGATCACACCGAAACCACCATTCGGAGGCGTTAAAGGTGAGTTTAAAAACGCAAGCGTTCCTAAACCAAGTCCTGCGATGACTAAAGAGTCAACCGCTTGTTTTGTTACGCCAGCTTGAACTATGACGAAAAGATCGCCAGCATTCACCGCTGATGCAACAGGTAATTGAGATATCTTTGGCATAATTCACATCCTTATTAAACTATGGTTAATGCACCTTGAACGCCATAAACAGTAAACACATTCGATGCAACGCAAGTTACTGTGCAGCAATCATATTGATTCGAAGATGATATCGAACCACCTACACCGCTAGTTGTTGCTGAGCTACCAACATGACATTGAACAGATGCAGGTTGTGCAATTGTCCATCCACCACTTGAACCACCTACAATCATGTATGTATCACCCACAGCTGCACCTGCTGGAATGGTATAAGTTACTAGAGACGCACCATTGTTTGTTGCATAACGACTATTTGCGGCGAGTGTCGCAGATGAAGTATTTTGATTTACATTCGCGGTACCACTTGTAATTGCAATACTACTTACAGCTGTTATTAATCCTTTACCATTTACCGTGACTTGTGCAACATGAGTTGCATCGCCAAAAGTACCTACGTTTGAATTAACTGTTGCGAATGTAACTGCACCGGTTGAATTTATAGTTGCATCACCGCTAACTGTTCGTGTTACCCATTGCGTGCCAGAACCAATTAAAAGATTACCACTGGTTGCTGTCGTACTTCCTAATCCCACCCCATTAATTTGAGCAACCGTTGGATTAGGATAAGTGCCAGACAAGTCACCACCAGCACTACCACTTGGAGCAGCACTAACTGTAATATTAGATGCACTGGTAATCCTCCCTTTGCCATCAACAGTAAATAAATTACTTCCATTGACTGTATAAGTTGCGGGTGTTACAGCAGTATTTGCGAGCGTTACCGCACCTGTATTTGCAATTGTTGCATCCCCACTCATCGCAACATCAGTTGCAATGTTTGAAGCATTACCAACATAGATATGCGTATTGGTTAACGTTTTAAGCGTAAATTGCGCACTGAAATTTGCGTACGTCATTGCAGCATCATTACCAGCGCCATAAGGCGATTGTCCAAAATACATCAAATCTGTACTAGCATTTGTCGTAATAGGATTCGCTATAAAAACTTGATTAATATTCTTTGACATATCCTATGTCCCCAGTAATAAAAAGTCAGTTCCATCTAACAGTAAAAATTGTTCGCCATCTAAAAGCAGAAATTCATTGGATGTTAATCCTGAATTGCTTGCTCTTTGATTCGTGAAAACACTATCAACAGCAAAATTAAAATTCTGAATGTTGGGAACGTCATCACGAGATCGCATAAAATACTGCTCCTACATCGGCACTTCCTGTACCGTTGTTTAAAACATTAATCGTATCGCCGGTATTAACTGCTAATGCGCCAGGCAACAACTGAGAAGTCGTTGATGCAAATGTGGCACCAGCCGGACCCGCTGCTGTGCCATCTACACTTACCCAAATGTTTGAGCCTGCCGAATAAGAGAATGCGACAACCCAATGCGTATAATTCGCATGAGCTGGCACTGTGATAGTTGCATTGCCTGCCGCTGCTAATGTTGCCGAAAATTTATCTGCGGAAAATGCAGGCGCATAGCTGTTGTAACCTTTAATATCATTTTGAAAATTCAGTAATGTGGACATCGATATCTTCCTTAATATCTAATGGAGAAGTTTACATAAGCGTTAACAGGTCTTGTTTCATCCTGACCTGACGTCCCAGTGGATGCCGCAGCATGTGCGCCACCACCGCCTGTTCCCACAGTGCTATCCGTAGCACCACCACCTGTTACAGTGATTGGGTGAGCATGTTTAGTGTATTGTCCAAGTTCAAAAGTACCTGGATTATTCGCAGGAATATTCGCATCATTGCTAAAGCGACCTGATACATCGAAATCCCATTTTGGAGATGCCAAATTATCAATACCACGTAAGAACACACCTTGAAGATCAGGTACTGCAAAATAAAGTGAGTTGATAGCAATTTGAGTTTTCGTTGCGACTTGCGCTGTCGTATCAGTGCTTAAGACATCGACTTCAATATATTGCGCAGTGCTTGCAACAACAGGTTGAGTACCTACAGCATTTACTTTATACCAAACCACATATTTCAATGAGTTTGCATTAAAAGTGAAGAATGAACTTGCAGGAGGTAATGCACCCACTGTAATGAGATCAACTTGAGCTGCTTGCATAGCCGCAACTACTGCTACTGCAACATCTTGTGCTGTCATAGTCGTTGATAAAACAACCTTAACACTTGCTCCGCCAAAAGGCGCAGGATCAGCACCATTCGCACCGACCTGGAACCAAACGTAATAATGCGTGCCTGTATCACCAAATGAAAAGTAAAGCGCAGGCGTTGCAGGCGCACCAACATTTAATGCAGCAGCTGCGACAGTGATGATGTTAAAAGCAAAAGTATAACCACCAATACTAGGACTAACTTGATCTGTGACTGTAAATCCACTGGTTCCAGCATTTGCATCGAATGCCATTGGTGAAGCATGCTGAGTGTTATAAGCAGTAACAATATTAGCATTGTTTGCCCCCGCTAAAAATTGTCTGCTAGGATTACCAGGAATCACTTGCGGACCAAATGTAAATCCAGTAGGTGCAGCACCATCTGCGGCTGTTGTCTGCGAACCAGCTTGATTAGTGGAGAGCATTATTTGGCTTGTGTTCCCTGCTGAAACATAAGCAGTTGAGTAAGGCGTACCAGTTCCAAAGATAGGAACATTATTAGTAGTGCCATCACCATTAGCCAATAAATAACGCCCTAATCTGGCATAAGGAATGCCAAGCGGTGAATAGTCTTTTGTTAAATAGCTTGCTCCATCACAACGTAACAAGTTAGTTGTTGGATGAATAGAATTGGTTACTGCATCCATATTCTGAACAATCTCACCGACTTGTGAATGATCGAACGTCATACCAGCAAGTGTTAAAATTGCCGGTAAATATAGGTCAAAACCATTCGGATCAGGCATTGGCAACCAACCAGCAGTTGAAGCATATAGTTGCTGAGATTCAGTCTGAGTCGGAAATGCAGTTAACGTTTCAGAATTAATCGTCATTGCAAAGTCAGTAAATAAAGCTGATTGAACACCGGTAGGCGGTAGCCGAACGATTATCTGAACATAGTCATCGTTATTCGTTCCAAGTGTTTTACTCGTATTAATACCGAATAAAAGTTCAGTATTAAAAAATGTAACAGTTGGTGTTATCGAAACTGAACCAATAACCGTTTCAGTTGTTGGACTTGGTGATCCACCAGTCCCAAAGAATTTTCGGATAATGATTTCTGCAATGAAGGAACTTCCTGTTAAGGATTGTGCTTCAAAGTAATAATTGTAAGCTAATAAGTTAGATGCAAAGGTATTTACGCCTGGGAATTTAAGGCATAAATCTTTCCTTGTATCAGTTCCAGCGATGGTTGTGGTGATCTGTACTGCATATCGAGGATTGCCAGAAGGTGATGTAATAGAACCATATTCAGGAAAAGACACAAAATCAGTAGCAGAACTACCCGTTGATCGCTCAAATGTCCACCCTCCCTGACCGATGATAGTAACATCTTGATAGACTTTGTTAACCACAAAACTATTACCAGTATCAGCTGGAATATTGTTATGAAGTAAGAACTGTCCATTAGGAACAAAATTCGTGACATCCTGGTCGGCTGTAACATTAGCATTACTGAAATTCGGCCAACCTTCTCGTGTAAATTGAAGCACGCCATCAGAGTCATAAACTTCGATGTAATAAAGATCAACATTTCCTTGATCGTCATAAGGGAAATAATACGGAATAATGTCATTACCGCTGGCATCCTGAAACGTACCGACAGCACTTAAAGTGACCGGATTTGGAAGGACTGTATAACTATAATTCGGAGGATTTCCGCTGATTTCGTAAACAGGCTTAGGAACGTTTCTGGCATTGTCTTCATAGAAGAAAACCTGACCGCCAGACATGGGAAGGCCTGAATCTTTATCAATAAAAAATTCTTGCAATGATGGCGCTATAACGTAACGACTATCCAGTCCCATAGTTCACTTCCTTGTGAATATGTCAATTATACGCGAAAAATAAGTATTATCTCACTCATTTTTCCCTGTTAAATATTTATACATGGTCATTCCACCACCTAATGCCCCGCTACCAACACCGATGCCAATCAATGCCTTTTTCAAAGCATCACTACGGTATAATTCAGGATGTTCGGCACCTTTCTTAGCACCAAATTCACCTTCTTTCAAACGACCCACCAATTGCCTAGCTACCAATTCCTTATTCTTATAAGCCTGAATGTCGGCATTATATTTATAAGGAACCACATTATCACGATAGCTTCTGCTAATTTTGTCATAGCGATCTTTTAAACGCTGATTAGTTAGACCCGCTTGATCCTTAAACATATTCCCTTCAATATGATTTTGCGTTTCAGAAAGCGCATCGTATAGGTTCTTTTCTTCACCTGTAAGTGATGAAGTACGCGATCTTTCCTCAAGCATTCTCTTCATATTACCCAAGTCACTTTGAGCAGTTTGAGCATTTGCAAGCGTTGGGTCACTCATAAATTTATCTACCGATTTATATTCTCTCGGTGTTTTGTATTTCTTAATTAAATCCATGTTATCAGTCACTAACTTTTGATCGACTGGCACTTGGTTAATTCCAGCATTATCAGCATCCTTCCAAAGTTTGTCGTAGACTTTGTTATGAGCAACAACTTGTTTATCACCTTCTGCGATGATGCTCTTAGCAACATTCTTATTCGTCAAAGCCATTGGATTTAATGCTTTGGCAATACCACCCGCAGCTAGAACATTATCAATGTTGCGCCCACCCCAACGAAAAGCTTCTTCACCAGGAGTCTGCGGTGCGCCAAAAGTCGCATTAATTTGTGCTTCGGAATCAGGCATTCTTCCCATCTGAACTTTCTTATTGATATCTTCAGGAACAAGATTCAATCGCTGCGAAGCATAGTTCACCAAGTCATGTGGCAAGTTAAAAGCGTTTTGACCTAATTCTGCAAAACCAGCCAATGCTTGCTTACCAGCTTGCGCAGGATGTTGCGTTGCAGTTTGATAGGCTGCTGGAATGCCAGTTTTAGCGCCTTGAAAATACTGAGGCATATTCTGTAAGAAATGAAACAAACCCTTATACATATCTTCGCCAACACGAAAAGGCGCGGCGAGAGCAGCTTGACCGAGGCTCTCTTTAGGCACGTCATCATTTAAGAAGTCACGTCCAGCAGGCGCTTCTTCGGTTGGGGTTTGATTATCATCATTGAGGAAATCTCTTGGCATTAGAGTACCCCTTTATCTTTAAGTCTACTGCGAATCTTTTCCGGTGAGACTTTGTATTTCTGAGCCATAAAATTAATGTCATCATCCGTTGGTTTTGGATTAAGACGATTATTAATTTGGCTACGAATCATTTCACCATTGACCTGCTTGTCAGCAATATCCTGCGCTTGCAGCTTATTGATGTGATATTTGGTAATCAAATCCGATGTTAATCGAGAACGTTCACCGAGCATCTTATTTAGATAAGCAAGGGATTGAGTTTTACCAATTGCAGTATCAACTGTATCACTAGGATTTGGTTTCATACCTTCAAGCAATTTCTGCTCACCAGTACGAAATTGCCCAGCAAAATCACGGGACGAGTCTTTAATAATATTCCCAGTTAATGTGTAGTATTTACCTACCATTTTTTGCTGGTCAGCAGTTCCTTCTTTAGCGTAATAAGCTAACTCATGCTGCAACGCCAAAGGAATTTGACGTATTTGTCTGAATTGATCAGAACCCAAAACATCCGATAATTCATTGAAAGTGGTTTCATTCGTTTTTGCTGAAAACGCAGCATTATTCAATTCGCTCACATCTTTGGCACGAATATCACCTAGGGTCTCACCTTCTTTAATGAGGCCTTTATAGTCAGCCGCTTTTTCAGCAAAATTACGCTGAGGCTGCGGAGGAACAACCGGCGCAGGCTGAGGTGGCGGCATTGGCTGCCCTGGTACAGAGGGCGCAGGAGCTGGCGCAGGAGACGGTTGCGCACCCTGTTGCTGTCTGTACCATTGCATCAACTCATCCGTCTGAGGAATGGTATACATCCCCTCTTTCTGAGCCTTAGCTTGCGCTTCAGGGCTTTGCATGTAAGCCGCAGTCGCTTTGCTGATCTCAGCATTATCTGGATTACCGGTCACGCCTTTGACTATTTTATCGACATCATCATCCGATGCTTTAACATTGTTCCCATTTTGATCATAGGAATAACCAGAATCGGCTCCTGTTCCTTGCGTTTGACCGCCAGCTTGTGTAGGCTGCGCAGCAGCCCCGCCAGAACTTGCAGGAGCTGCGCCAGTTGGCGCGTTTGTCTTTCCTTGATACCAACCGACCAGTGAGTCTAAAAGCGATTTATGGGGCTGTCCTCCCCCTAGAATACCCGCTCCCGTTCCCCCACCAGAACCCGCCTGATAAAGTTTTTGTAAAGCTTGTGTTTTTTGTTCTTCAGTCATATTAGCCAAAATAGGATCATTACCCATTAATTTGGCTAAGAACTGGGGTCCCATTAAATTGGCGTAAGCAAGCTTAGAAGCTGCTTCAGCCTGAATTTTAATAGGCTCATACTTAGCTTTTGTAATATCCATGTAACTCTGCAAGCCAGACTGAAACGCCTGGTTATAGGGGTTCATCTGACCAGGAGTCAGTACAGGAAAGTCTCTTTGTTGTAGTCCCCAAGTCATAACTTTCTCCTATAGCAAGAAAGGAAGGATTTGCATGGCACCGCCAATCATATTCCCCCATCCTTGACCTTGACTTTGATTTTGTGCAGCTTGTCCTGCAAATGCCATTTGGCCTTGTTGACTCAATGAATCAGCCATGATTCGTGCCATCTGATCATTGGCATTGAAGCCCATTTGGTTGAGACCTTGCGTGCCAGCTAATCCCTGATTGTATAATCCTTGATTACCTTGCAAGCCAGTTCCGTATAATCCCAATGCTTTATTCATATAATTGTAATAATCTTGGTTAGCAAGACCTTCAGCCATCGTAGCAGCTTGCTGTTGATGCTGAGGAGAACCAGCCATGCCACCTGATGCCGCTGCATTATTAGCCGCATTCATGCCTTGATTCATTTGCCAATCAAAACCAGGGGATTTTTGATAACCCGCGCCAATCTTATTCATGACGCCATTAGGGTCGTTCATTAACTGATTATATTGGCCTTGAATGCCGCCATAATTACCAAGCAAATTGCCATATTGACCTTGTAACTGGCCTAAAGCACCTTGGCCTGCTTGCGCATAGGGCTGATAGTAGGGACTGGTTTTACCAGGAATTTGGTTGAGATAGCCCGCACCCTTTTTATAAGGGTCATCACCACCGCCTCCAAAGAGAGCGCCGAAACCTGCGCCAAGGCCTCCAAGCCCTGCACCCAGTCCGAATTTTTCAATATCGGAATATTGATCGAATATACTCATAATTAACCCATCCTTAGGTTACTGTGACCACTTTAAAAGTGCCTGCGATATTCACTTTTAACTGGTCAGTTGTACTATCATATAACATGACTCCAAAATAATCAGCTGGATTTGGAGACGCCGCAAATTGTGTTTGAAGCTTAGTAATATTAGCTGTCGTTTGTTGAGGAATATGAAAACCCTCATTCGAAACGCCACCTTGCAAAGCAGTAAACAAAGCCTGCAAAATGTTCTGCCAATTGGTTGTTAAATTCCCGCTTCGATCCACCATCTGTGTATTTTCAAAGTTAGGAATAATCATTGGTAAATACTCACGACACCATCCGTGGCTACAAAGCGGCTCAATCCCCAGAATCTAAACTGAGGAACAAAATCATTCGCCGCACCCAAATTCCAATATTGCAAACGGTTTCTAAACAATCCTTGTGGATTTAGATTTTTACTCCAAATCGTACCGAAACTTTCACCGCCATTTTTGGAAACTGATAAATCTACAGTTTGTGGAATTGCATATGGCACTTCTTCTTCAATGCCAATCAATAGCTCTTCGCCATCTTCAGTTAACAGAATATCGCCAGTTTCAGCTTCTAATGGTAATAATGTTTCTTGAGTCACATTCACACTTGTTAAAAGCGGCAGACCATCTTCGGTTAAAATTGCCATTCCCGATTCTGTTAATAAGCTTTCATTTAGAAACTCATTCTTCTGAGTGCCTTGTTCAATCGTGAACGTTAAGTTATTAACTGAAAATCGTGAAGCATCAGGTAAACGAATATTGCGACACACACGTATTCTTGGAATCTCGTCTCCATTGTATGTGGTAAATTGAGTTCCAATTTGGTAAATATTACCGTCAGTAAAAGAAACAAAATAATAATTGTCATTGAAGAAAGCTATCCTTTTAGCGACATGAGCATCCATGTTCTTATCGCATAAAGTGAAAAACTTCTGCGTGTTAAAATCATAGATGTAAGTTAGATTGTCATCTGGAAAAGTAATTTGATAAATCAAATGTCCATCTTGTCTAAACAAAAACCCGTATGAATTAGTGGGATTTGTTAGCTGAGATAATTTGAAATCGATACCATCAGTTGATATTTTTTGAATATCACCGCCAGTTGTGTATGCAATCATTGGACCCGATTTTTCATTCGCTGCAAGCCATACAACAACATTATCGTTAAATGCAATCGTGGCAGCATTTAAGCAACCATAATCGATATTTACCGATGAATTTCGCTGATATGGAAATAATTGTGCGCCGGTGTCTTGCCAAATTTCAGTAACTGTTTCACCCATCACATAAAGCAAATTTCCACGTCCAGGTACACGCTGAGTTGCAACAACGCTATCTGGCTTTGTTTGAAATGTACCAACATGAAAGCTATCATTTGGGAATGATTTTGCATTACCAACTTCAGATAATCTCCATGTTGCAGTGTTTAATGCAGCTGCAACAATGCGACCATCTTGATAACTAATATAGCCAGGTGTGAAGTCTAATGCGCCACCGCCAGTTAAGGCTTTGGTGAACGTATTATTGATATAATCATATATCCAAATATCGCTTCGATCACATATGGCAATTTGATTGGTGTTATTTTCATCGATATAAACATCACCTTCAGAAGTATCAATAAAACCAACAATAGTAGAGGTAATGTTATTCGAGATAGCATAGACAGTATTCCCTATGACTGCGATCATATGGTTGTAGCGAACACTGGTAAAAATAGCTCGACCTTGGGCGCTTCCCGAAATATTTAAGGCGATAACATGCCCTGCATATGGGACAAGAAAATTATCCGATATGATCATGTTATATGTTTGTTCCACTGATATTTTTGGATATCTTCCAAACTTCGTAGAACCAACAATATCAAGCGGCACTTGAGTAAATGTCGGTGATCGTCCCTTCAATTTCCTGGCCTCCAACCGCGACCAATATTAATATCGCCCCAGTTGATGCCAGTTTCACCTTGAAGACTTGAGTATTTGGTAAGTGACATATCAGGCGGACTAACATCAGTCATTGCCTCTTCCAATTCTTCCAGCTCAGCCATTGCTTGTGGTTGTAATGGAATGCCAAACTCAGAACAGATACGCATCGCTAAACGATAACGTAAATAATCGATGTAATATTCATCATAAAGAGTCAGTAAATTCTGATTCAATGTGACGTTATCAAAACCAAACTTACCCCAAATTTTAATAGGATAAGCTTGGTCTGGTAAGAAATAGAGGAAGATGTTTGAACCGCCTAATACACGCTCAAAGTGCCAGTTAAATGGCAGAGACGTAATATTATCAACACGACCAGAACCAAAGTAAGGTCTACGAGATTGTGGTTGTGTTGAATATCGCACCGGACCAATATTGAAAGTCAATGTTTCCGGTGTGACAAGGTTAGGAACGAAATACTCTTCCTGCGCGGGAACCGCGTTGAATTGATACTGCTGGTAATAAGGGATAACCCTAGTATATGCAGACTTTAACGATAACAAAGCATTAAGCCATACTAACCCATCAGAAAGTTGTTGCCCGCTAACCGTTTCCAGTTCGCGGGAGACAACCTGTGATAAGTAATATGCCCTGGTAATCAGGTCTGTTACTGTATAAGCCATTTTGCATATCCTTATGCCTTATAGCTGCATTTCAAATGCCTGTACAAATACGTTATTCAATGTACCTGCGCTGGTTTTGTAGCTAAGTTTTGGCACTGCTGCGACTGTCAAAGGAAGAACAACAAAGTTGTCTTCTTGAGCGACACCGGCAACGATACCTAAAATAGTTTCAAAGTCCCCAGTAGCACCACTTGGCGTAAAGTTCAATGCGTCAGCAGCAGCATTGTTTGTCCATTTGTATTTAATGGAAACTTTTCCATAGTTGCTTGCAGGAACACCAACCGACAAATCCATTGCGGAGTATGTTGCAGAGGTACCACTTGCAGTAACAGTGACAGCAATAGGTGCATCCCATTGGAAGTATTTCGTTGAACCACTACCTGATACGTAGTATTTCAAGATGTGGGAACTTCCATCGAACAAGCACACACCAATCAAGCGAATGGAGTCATATCCAAACGGAAGAGTTGGAGCGGTTGCGCTTAGAGAAGCAAGACCTGCTGGCAAATTCTTTTCAGAAGAATCGGCAATAGCAAAAATGTAATAGAGTGTGCTAGCAGCAAGTGTGCCAGTGTCTAATCCATTCGCGCCATTTACGGAGAAGTTAATCACCGTAGAGGAGTTTGCAGTACCAATCCCAGACTGGCCTAGATAATTACCGAGGTTAATGTCGATGACGTTATTAGAGTCACGACAAATACCAGGGGCAATATCAAGCTTAGTGTTTGGGGTCGTTGCATCATTACTTAGAACTAATCCGTTCAAGTAAAGTGATGGCTGATTTACAATCGGGTCTAATTGGCTCATGGTCATATCATCCTTAATATTCGTTAGTAAAAGGGGAGGCTCAACCTCCCCTGATCCTTTATGCAGGGAACGCAATTCGCATGGAATATTCAGGAACTAATACTGAACCCCATGTAGAATCGTGAATCATACCCATTTGGTTCTGACCGAATAGAGAACCGTATGTCATACGCATAGACACACCGGTATCTGGATCGTATTCAGCAGCAGTTGGGAACGGATATTGATCGGGCAATCTTGGCATTGCGAGATAGAACGCATCGCCACCGATAATTAAACCGCATTTATGATTTGGAAGGGCTTTCGCCTGCATACCAGCAATCACGTTGACGTTGATGTTTTGTGTTCCACCCGCAGTAGACTGAAGTGCTGGGGAAATGTTAATTACAACATTACCAGAACCGTCAGCAGCAGCATCGGCAGTTGCGCGAATTTGCACTGGTTGGTTGGAAATCACATGTCCAATGAAGGTCAAGTAACGTAAATTGGTTTTACCAGATACGTTATCTTGGAACTGTAACAAGTCACCAGATTTAATAGCATTCGCATCATTTACAGTTGCGCCGCTAAATGTAATCTGAGTAATGTTAGCCCCAGTTGGATCATTGGTAGAAACAACCGTTAATGTTTGTGCGCTATTACCAACGGTACCTGCGGTTTGCGTAGGTAACAAGTTGGACTGATAGTACATAACAGGCGGTGTACCAAATTCACCAACTTCCCAAGACATTGCCATGTCATCATTACGCTTCGGAGCGAACTGGTTTAAGCCAGTACCAACGATAGGTGGGATGTTGACGTCAGGTAGAATGACCTTAATACCTTGCTGTACCGAGCCAAAGTTTTTAAAGTTTGCAATCATCTGAGCAAGTTGTTGGAAAGAGTTAATTGGCGTTACACCATCACCGAAGAATCGGAAAGGACCGGATTCAGTGTGCAATGCACCTGTTGGAACAGTTTGACCGTTAACAACGGTGTTTACTGGAACGTGTGAATTGGAGTTTAATGCCAAGTTCGCTTCGATGTTTGCACCCATTTCAGCAACTGCTGAACGTCCAAACAATTCCATGTAACTTTCAGTGTCTTTTTCGACGTTGAAAATTCTTTCTTGTGCGGTGAACGCATAAGAAGTATTGGTTGCTTGATCGCAAGTGAGTGATAACACGCGCTGAACAGCAGGCTGGAATGACGCAACCAGACCTTGTGCAGTCGTAAAGCGAGGTGGTAAATCGAAAGTAACCACAGAACCTAAATTCGCGGTAATCTTTTCGAAGTCTTTAAAACGAGTATTACTGACATTCATGAAACAGTTTAAGTTTTCAAGTAATGCCAGGTTAGAACGTTGATACGTTTGTACCTGTTGTAACACATTAGTTGGTAGAGCCATGTCCGTTTCTCCAAGTTAAAAAAATCCATTTTTTTATTGGAGGTAACAGCTCTTGTCGGGACTCTGGCTATCCTCTAGCCCAAGATTTCCTTCTTAAATCCCGCACAGCATTTGAGCCATTATCCTTGCCAACAGTTGAAGGTCTAACTTGGCTTAATGGTTCGGCTACATCGGGAGACTGAGAACCTTGTTCATTCGTTTTTATCGAATTGGCAAGCTTCTTCATTTCTTCTTCGGCGAGTTGAGGATTGATATATGCAAGCGTAGTCAATGAGGCAACTTTCCCAGGATTCCTTCCCAGTTCATACATCACATCCCCCGCAATCCCTGTCTCTGCTGCCATTTTAACAACATGCGGAAGGTTTTGAAGATTCCCCAGTTTGGCAACAGTCTCGTCAAAGTCAGAGTATTTACCTTTCCCTGCGCCCATTTGATTGGCAAAGTTCGACAGCATTTGATGTGCTGCGGCTACTTGAGTCTGCTTGTGCGCTTCATCGGCAATCATTTGCCTAACTTGCTCTTCCGTGAGCTGCTGCATTCCACCCATTGATGCCCCAGCATTTTGTGCCGGTGCTGCAATAGCAGGTGCAGATATCTGCGCGTCTCGCAGGCCTTTCGAATAAGCTTCATGCTTAATCCGTCCGACCAACTCGTTCACTTCACTTTGTTTTAACACCTTCTCTTGCGGAGCGTCCTGCTGCGCATCAGGTGTTCCAACTGGAGCCATACTCTGATCTTGCATCCCTACGGCTTGTTCCATAAGCCTAATTCCTTCTGTTTGACTGTTGCCCGTGTCACGGTGTTGCCCCAACTAACGCATGAGTGTGCGATCATTTGTACCGGATGATTCCGTTAATAATCAGCCTAGCAATATAAAACGTTCTGTGTCAATACTAAGCAGCTGGTATTACTTCACCTATTTTTGCTTCATCCTTTACTTCTGTTTCTTCGTCTTTCTTTAGGTTGATTTGCCCAATCATTACCTGCGCCCATAGGATTGCTTCTTCCAATTTTGTAAAAGCAATGGAGCCAGGACGAGATTGCTCATACAATCCGATGATGTGCATTGAGTCCTCGACACCCTTTACAAATTTACTTAAGTTTTCTGCTTTTACATCCGTCATCTTTTAGCTCCTTTGAGGTTAATTCCAAAATTGTTTTAACGACTTCACGTTTACATTCTGTAATGTGTCGTTTGATTCTCTCTTCCATCTCTCTCATCGCACCAAACATTCCTTTCTCATGATCGGTAAGCAAATCTTGAGATAAAGTTCGAATGGGCTTATCGCCTCCCAATCTTCCGTAATAACTACATTCAGTTTCAGCTAACATAGTTTCCTTCCCATTGTCAGGTTTTTTTGAGCGCGAACTTCTGGATTTTGAAATGTCCATATTTCTCCGGTTGAATCAATTGCAACAACCCACATCAAATTAAACTCTGTTCCATAGTCAATAACCGCCCAAGCCATTCCATCGCCTTTCGGCGTTGAAAGCGGAATGGGCGGGTTAAGTTGCTGTAACATGAGTTACCTCTTATCAGCTTTTCTCGCCTTTTCGGATTTCTTAGCGACTTTCTGATAACTATTCTCTGGTTTAGAGTCAGGAATCATTTTTCCTTTTGGTGGTGCTGATTTCTTTTTTGGTTTCATTAGAAATCTCCTACCATTTCATCTTGCCATCATGACCGGAAATATCCGCGCCATGTGGAACACCTTTGAGGCTATCAAGATGACTCTTGTCACCGAGTTCAGTCTCGCCACGAGTATGTTCTTGTGCAACACTAACTTTGTTGTCAGCGTGCATGTACTTATCGTGATGAGGTCCTTTGTGCATTGGGTGATTATGTGAAGACACATTTACCCCTTTGCCTTTGATCATATTGCCTTCCATAAATTTTGGCTCGCTCATGGTACTTCTCCTTTGGTTTTAACGTTAAAACTACTTTTTGCCCTTGGAAGACTTCTTAACATAAGTCTTGTTATCTTCCTTGCGATCTTCTTTCAAAATGTCTTTTTTCATTTTGGTAAGATCTTCCTTTTTTGCAATTCGTTTTTCATTCGGACACGCTTTCATCTTTGAAAATCTCCTTGTGAATAAATTCAGGCACATGATACTCACGTCTATAATCCACTGCTTGTAAAAGTGAATCGTATGGATCAATGTCATTCTCCTGTGGTTGCACTTTGTCGGTTGCTTTCATTGATTTTCTGCTCCAATTCTTTCTCACTTAATTCATGGGACTTGTGATCCATTAAATGAGAATGAGCGGTATCAACGTGCTTGATCGCCAAATCAACCGCAGCTCTTGTTTCTTCCGCATGTGCTTTTGCAAGTTGCGCTTCTTGTTGTGCTTTAGCTGCGTGCATTTCATTTAAGACCCTTAAGAAATCTGTATCAGCTTGCTGTTTCGATACTAAGATTTCTGCGCCTTTTAATTTGTTTTCTTGCTGATCTTGTTGAGCATCCAATTGTATTTTCATTTGCTCATTTTTAGCTTTCAACACCATTGGATTATTTGCCATAGCTTGTTGTTGTTGAGCTTGTTGTGCTTTTTGCTGTTCAGCCATTTCTTGCATGAACTCATCAGCCAATACTTTAAGTTGTTCTGTTCCTTGAATTTCAAAGTTATCAATCAGAACTTTTAAGCCTTTAGCATTCATGAATTGCCCGAAAATAGGCATCGCTTGAGACATCGCAACAATTTGCTGCAATGATTTTGCTTTCTGAACTGCGAAGTTACAACCTGCTTCAACTTTTACACTCAGCGCATTTTCATCGTAATTCATGAATGGGCTGCCAGCTTGATTAATAGTTTTATAATCCCTGGTTCCATCTTCATTGATGATTGGAATCGTGCGCGGCGTAACATAATATTTTGGAATCATCTGAACGATAATATTTGCAATTTGTGTGAGTGCTTGCAAAAATCCAACCACATAAGGCATTGCTGCTGCATTGGATTGTGTTGCACCTTCTACAATTGCAGTTCCCGATAATTGATTATCATTGATGCCAAGAGAAGCATCATATGATCCAAGAATTGATTGAGCCATTTGATCAACAAGCGTGAACGTACTGATAACTTCAGTAGGTGGTGGCACTCGTTGAATTTCCATAGGAGGAGGAACAGCTTGTTTTGGATCATTATCTTTGAAAGCCTTATATACAAGTGTGTTAGCAATTTGGATGTTTGTATAAGCATCCAGATATGACTGTTCATCTGGCAATGACTCCTTCGCTACTTTGAATTTATGCTGCACCAGATTTTCTAATTCGTTCGCAAGCGTTTGACCTGCAAAATTCTTAAGTTGTTGCAGTCCTTTCAAGTGATAAATATAAGGACGTGTCATTTGAATAAACGCGCCTTGCTGAGTACCTTGACGAATTAAAATGGAATTTCCATCAACGAAAACAATTGGTAATGCAGGATAGTTTGTTTCAACATACTCAAGCACTTTGTTTTCAATAAAACGATAACGTACAATCGTTTCAATTTCGGTCCAGCGTGGTTTGCCTTTAATACCAGGTGGCTGCTCAATCAAACCTGAATCGTTCCACGTTTCAACGAGAAGATCATAATCTTCCATTGTCATGATGTAGCCATTCACTAATTGAACGATCTTCTTTCGCTTTTTCTTCTTTTCATAGAAGTCGCAAAGCAAGAGAATATCTTCTTGGTTATTGCTATAAGACCAGTTAAATCCCTCTACGTTACGAGTGAAATCAACTGCGGATAAATCAATATTCGGATATTCTTCTTCAAATTCCTCACGCGATTTTGGAAACAACTCAAAACAATAACGACCATCTGCTTTATGCGGTTGTCGCGCTAACGGATCGAAACCAACTAAGGTAGGATCATAAACGCGGTCAAACTTAATGACCTGATGGAATGACATAGGGTTTGCATATTCAGTCCAGATTTTTACTGCTGAAAAGCCACCACTTAAAATGTCAGTGTAAACGTTATATTCACAACCGTTTTTGTTAGAGTCAAAGATGATATGTTTAAGGTGATCACGTACCAACTGTATAATAGTGGGATCGACATTTTGACCGTCATCAGCATTAACTAAAACTGAGGGTTCTTGTTTTGAAAATTCGCCGCGCAAGCGGGAGATGTAGGCTTCCCCAATATTGAACTCAATCTTGGGTTTTTTGAGGGCGTCCAAAACCATTTTGTCATCGTCAGTGAGTGACGAATCGAAAACGAATTTGCGAAACTCGTTGAACCGTTTATAATTAGGTTCAAAGTAGACGCATGAATTTTTAACACTCTTTTTCAGGCGTGTTAAATCGTCCTGATAACGCTTTGCCACATCCATATGGCTTGCTCCTTTAAATTATCTTTGGCTCCTCAGCTGAAGTAATCGGCTGAATGATCCCATGACCGTTCTCGCTACTCGTTCGTCCTCCTGGACTCGCGCTGGCGTAGCGTTTAAGATAATATTGTCTATTATGCCTAATTTTATTCCATCATACAAAGTATCTGCGATATCATCGTGTCGATGAGAGTCGTTTGCTGTAATTTTGCGCATATGTTCGATGACTTTAGCGGTATGGCGACCCTCTTTTGGTAATGAAACCTGCTGAGAGGCAACCATAGGCTGAATTTCGAGGAAACGGGTTGTCTTATTGCCCGAGGCCTTAGTTCTTTCGATATCCAATATCTGTAAACCACGAATGTTCTTCAAAACTGAGAGCAATGTGACACCGGTTGACTTCTTTTCAATAGCAGCTAGGCGCGGCTTGACCTTATAGCGCATACAGGCCGCATAAAAAGTCATGAACTCAGCTTCCAAGTCCTTTGGCTCTATCCGAAGCTCGGCGCAATCCAACCAATGCAGCCCCAGCATGTCAGTTTCTATGTCACCATGCTTGATTCGGTAGAGGCCAAAGAAACTAAATACGGTAGCATCGTTATAGGACTTGTCAGTTTCAGCGGTATCGGCGCATATAAAGGTGGCCAGTATCTCCGGCTCTTCTTCCGTTTGATAAAACCATTCTGGTTTGAAGATACCACCGCCCGCAGGCAATGGGTCTTGCTGATATTGGCTTGAGAAAACATAAGGCATCGTCTCCTGCATCTTATGGAGCTTTTCCAAAGAGTGCATTGTCGGGTGTAATGGGTTTCCTACCTGATCTAAAGCAGGCAAAATGATCGTTTCCCACTCACCGGTTTTAATCAGGTTCCCCGCTAGGTCATCTTCATGAAGTCTTTGCCCAATGAAGATAATGGGGGTTCTATCCGGTTCGTTTAATCGGGATTGCAGAGTATTTGAGTACCAGTCATTAACTGATTGTCTAATAGTATCTGAGTTAACCTCAGAAGGTTTATGGATGTCATCAATAACGATACAGCCACCAAACCGAGACACACCCTTGATACCAGCACCACGACCGGTGATTTCTCCATCTGCGCCTGCTGCATATACACTTCCTCCCTGAGTAGTTTCAAAATTTCCTTGAGCGCTTGTGTCATCCGACATGCCCACACCAAATATATCCCTAAATTCGTTCATTGAAACTATCTGGCGGATAGTTTTGGTCTGTTTTTTTGCAAGACCTAATGAGTAGGAAACATAGAGGAAGTTACTATCGGGATATTGAGCAAGCGCCCACGCTACAAAGTGGATAAGAAGCTCGGTCTTTCCATAGCGGGGTGGAACGTTGATGATAAGACGATTCGTCTCGCCGCGCATGACCTTATGTAAGGCGCGACAAACGGTTATATAGTGGCTTTCTCGGCCAACAGGTTCGGAAAGGGCGAATAATCGACCAGTTCTGAGTGAGAAAAAGCTCTGCGTGAACTTCATGAGTGACGCAGATAACTCTTCTCTTTCCGTAAGAAGGTTACGTTCTAACATGACATCCTTGTCACTTAAGTTATTTAGCGGAGATGGGAGTTGAACCCATTACCTCAGAGGATATGAGCCTCGCGTGCAACCGTTACACTTCTCCGCAATCATTAACCGAACATTTCATTAATAATCTTTTCGAACTGCTCTTTCCTTCGATTGGTTAACTCAAGATCATCAATAGCTTCAATCAGCTTATCAAAGTCAATGGGATAAGCGGAAGCATATTCTTGAATTTTCTGTTCTTTCTCTGCAATATAGCCCTCAATCTTCGCCACTTCGAGTTCAGCTTTCTTTTTCATCTCGCGTGCGCGAAGCGGTGCCATTACTTCCTTAATCTTATCTTTCGCCAAAACCAAGATGTCACTGTATTTCATTAAAGCCATATCGCTCTCCTAAAGTAAAAGTAAAAGTTTTTTCTTCGCATTAGTTCTGTTGGTACTGTCTATGCAGGCGATAGAACCCGCAATGATATCAGCAGCTGTAATTGATCCAGCTGCGGAAGTTGTGGTAATCATTGATTGATACATCTGCTGATTAGCTAATTGCTGCATTTGCTGCATTTGCTGCACAGCATTGTTTTGTTGCGCCATACAACTGCAAAGATAGCCACCATGAAAAGCGCAATATTGAGGTGCTATACCAAGTCCCATCATTGACATATTAAGCTCCTTTTAATATCTGGGATGGTTGGGTTCGAACCAACGACAAGTTGGTTAACAGCCAACTGCTCTGCCTACTGAGCTACATCCCATTAACCCTTTTTCTTCTCTAACTTTTCAATTCGCTTGGTTAACGCATTAATCGTTTCTTCCCAAGTCATGATAACGCTCTCCATGCTATCACGTAATTGCAGCACGGAATCTAAATGCGCTTTGGCATATTGATCTTGCGCCAGCTTCTCGCATTGGTCTTTCAGATAGTTCATATCCGAGTATATTTCCTTTACGAACCTGCGCAACTCTTTGTTGCTCTTCTTAACGTTTTCTTTAGTTGGCATGAATCTGCAAACAAACTTTCGCTTCCATACTCCCCAGTTACTTACCATATAGTCAGTCAATAGCATTCAATCTCTCCTTGATTACCTCATAATTGATAGGCGTTAAATTGTTCTGCTCACAGCTCACATTAAAATAATTCGGGTCATCCTCAAACTCTTCATCAAAAGGTTTGCGTACCAATATAGGCATAGGATGGTCTTTTGACTGTATCTCATGCCAACCCATCACCGGCGTCTGCACACGCTTGCTATGCAAATGCCCGTGAACATTCAGAAGCCACCGGCTCCCCAATCCATTTGGGTGAACCGGAACATGGCTTAGAACGCATTGGTGATAGAATATCACCCCGTATAACTTATCAAAATATTGCAGATAATCAGCAGTGGGATAAGTATCGTGATTACCCATGACAAGTCGCTTCTTGCCATTAAGTCTCTCAGCGATTTTGATCCAATGCTTACCAAAAGCAAAATCACCCAAATGAAAGACAATATCGTTGCTAGTAACAACAGAGTTCCACCTCTCAATCATAACTTCGTGCATTTCTTCGATAGTCGCAAAAGGCCGCGCTTCCTTCTCATACTCAAGGATGTTCTTATGCCCAAAGTGCGTATCACCAATAAACCAGGTTTCCATTAATAGCCCTTAGCCTTTTCATAATACTTAATGCCCATCGCCAGGTGCTTTAAAAGCTGTCCTTCGGGTGCATCGAGATCGGGGTCAAGCTTCATTAGCCTGTCAACCAAGTGCATCGCAGCCATATAGCATTCATGCTTGGTATTAATCAAGTCCAGCTCGTCAGCCCAGCCAGGGGTGCATTTGTCGCACATTGCGGAATAATCATATTCCCCAGGCTTTTCGCAATCACAGATATCTCCATGATCCATGCCAGCCAGCACCATGAGGCCGCACTCAGGACAATGATACTGGCCTATTGGTCCAGTGGTTAACTTTGGATCATGTGGACACTTCATCTTCTTTTTCCTTCTCCATGATAGGAGCTGTTTCTAAATCGATATCGCCAATATAAATTTGTTTTATAATCTCAGGGTCACATTTGAGATTTTCTAACGCTCGCATGAACTCACCATTGTTTGCACCTTCAATGCGGGCTGTCGCCACAATGCGAGTCATTGCATGATTGATAAGTTCTTTACATTGAACAACGAAGGTATATTTGAATCCTTTTGGTACATCAGTCATCGGATATACCTCGGTCCATTAACACCAGTGACAATGCCTTTCTTATGGTTTTCACTCATCTTACTAAATACCTCATGAAGTGTTTCTTTAAGTAATTTCTCAGCCAATACTTTAACTTCGTCTGGCTTCTCATCAGGATAATAATCCTCATACCAACCGCGCCCTATACCGCCATTTCTCATGCTACACCCTTCCCATTGCACTTCTTGCAAGCTCGATACTTCTCTCGCCCAAAGCAGCAAGGACAAGTCATATAGGTCTTAGATACGCGCATTTCGCCGCTGCCGCCGCATTGAGTACAACTATCAAAATGCGATATCAAATGCGATTTATCGCAATTAGATTTCGCATTATCGCATTCTGTATTAATCTGGTTTCTGCTGTTCATGCGGATAATTCCAGTTTTGGTGGCTCTGGGAGTGGCATCCAGTGAGTTACGACCCAATAACCGTCATCAAGGGAGACTTTTTCTCCTAATCGGTCTTCGAAGTGATTCTCACGCCAGTCATAAACACCCACATGTTGTATCTGTCGTCCAGGCGACCAAGACGCTACCAGGTAACTTTTAAACCCTTCTGGGCAGCGGTCAGGCAACCCATCTTCAATCCTTATCCATGCCATACGGCGCCTCCGGTAACTCTTGCCAATATTTTATAGATGGACTATCCCATTTACCCTCACGCAGAGAACAAACGCCTATCCACGGATAGTAGGTATGAACCTCCACCACTAAGTAGCGTCCATCCTTTTCAGGCAGACCATCCTTTACACTTTTCCACATCGCTTTCTCTCCGGCCAATCAGGTATCGGCTCATCTCGATAAACGACTGCTTCAATAGCTTTCATCCACCATTGCTTATCTTCCTCGGTAGGGTTTTTACTTAGGATGATAGAGGTACCCATTCCCAGCATTAGCAATAACCGCTGAAACTTATTTCCAAGTTCTTTTACTTCTTCATTCGTCATTGTTAGCCTTTATATGACAATGGTAACATTCGTCATAATGATAATTCTTAGGGTTTGGCAGCTTACACTTAGGGCATGGTTGATCCTGAGTATCCATATAGCATTGGAACAATTCGGTGATATCTCGCACCAGCAGTCCACAGATCAGGCTCTCAGTGCGTGAAAATTGTTCCACGTATAACCTTTTCTGTTTTTTGATGAACGCCAGAATATGATTCACCGCCGCATCATAGCCTTTCTTGTAATCAGGGGTCTTATTCCCGTCCATCTCGCTACTATGCACCGTCAGTCATCTCCGCCTCAGCTTTATCAGTACAATCCTGTGAACAATACAAAAAATATCCGTTCACCGCAACTCCACAGTAACCACAAGTGAAATCATCGCATGGATCATACTTAGCAGTCTCCCTGATATCACTCATCGCAATATCAACCACTATTGCTCTATCGTGCATTTTAGCGTCTCCATACGTCTTTACCTTCCCATCCAGCAATACCAACACATCCCTGATTGCTTGCTGGTAGCCCTTAATATAACCTGGTTCTTCTTCTTTACTCATTTACCCACAGTCCTTCTATTCCAATGACTAATCGCCTGACCCGCAGTGGGGTAATGGTTAACCCTACAATAACAACTCCGACACCTTACTGTGTATTGGGGTTGCCCGAACCGGCTCTCATACCAATCCACATACCCATTCTGCGCACAGAAAGGACATTTACCTAGTTTCTCGTGTTCTGTAGACAGAACCTCATCTATATTTTCGCTCATAGCTCTTGTCCTATTGACACAGGATTTTACCTAATTTATAATAAATTAAGGATATTAATACTTAATTATTTAATATGTATCTTAGCTAAATGATTAATAATTTCTACTCTCTCATCAATTTGCTTATTTAATTCTAATTCAAGCTCTCGATATCTAGCCATTTGAGCCATATCCAGTTCCTGAGCCTTCTTTAATTCATCCATTAGTTTATCTAAATAACTTCTATCTTCGTTCATAATTTATACACCCTTTTAAAAATTTCCCAGAAAATTATACCGACTAAAATTATTGCTTGATAACAAATTAAAAAGTGTTCTGCAAAAGTTCTCATAAGACCCACTTAACCCTCCGGCTTGAAGTATCCCATTTGCACAGATTGCATCCCCTGGACACGCCACCCCTTAGAACTCTTCGTACTGTCTCTTAACCTCTAGTAACTTTTCTTTCGTTGTATCTACTGTGACACTCAATCGCTTATCAGGTGCATAGTCACCTTGCATCTTGTTAAGCTCTGCTAACGCTGATAGTCCTACCTTGACTCTATCTGCTATCATTACTTCCTCATCATCATCAGGTATGAACTTGTCAACCACACGCTTAAGCTTACGTGCTTTCCATTCATACGTGATGCCAAGCTTAGCTATGAGTTGATCTTCAACTCTAGCTAATGCTTTCTCAAGTCGTGGCTTGATGGCAGGATGAGAGGGCAAGCGTGATGACTGTACAGTAGCGAATGATTCACTATAACCAGCATCTAAAGCAGCACGATAAGCATTGAAACCATTCTTGATGTAGTTCATTACAAAGTTATGTTGTAACTGTGTTAATGGTTTATCTTGTTTCATGTCTAATACCTAGTTTAAAGAGTTAAGTACCTTTCACCATCTCTAGCTAGTAACCAATCAATACTATTAGCTTGCAATAGCTTTCTTAGCTCTGCCTTTGGTTAGCTTATGTTTGAGTATATCCTTAGCATTACTCTCAATAGGTTTGTTGAGTTCAATAGGTGGTGAATCATTAACAATGGGCATGTTAACTAACTCAAGAGATGATGTGATAACAGGTTGATTATCAATAAGATTGTCTACAAATCCCACACCTTTGCAAGTGGGGCAATTCTTCTCAATACCGCCCAATGGTGATATGCGTTTAAAGCCATTACAAGTGGTGCATCTATCCATGATTTAAACCTCCGTGTTAATCCTTATAGTAACGTGTCATTCAATAATATTGAACATAATATAAAATAATATATTGCATTATATTATATTGCATGTTATCTTGCGTTTGTCATTAACAAACAGCGAGAGTCAAACAATGATATACATCAAAATCAGTAAGAGAAAATACGCTAAAGGTTTACTTCCTTGGTGTCCTTATGTTCAAGGTTTCTGGGCTAATTATAAGTCAGGCATGACCGCATTATTATGGTTAGGTTATCGCATCGATATCAATCGTGGATCAAACATATGGGCAGAGGGCGTATAAATGAACATACAAGAATTAGCAACACAATATACAAGTTGGTTTGAGACCGCAACAAGGGGTGATGATACCGATTTTATACGCCTCAAAACTGAAGATGAAAACATCATGCAGCTAATACGCTCAGCTCATGGCGATATGATGCCAGATGACTTTAAATATCAATTTATATGCGAAGCATTACAAGCCATTAGCGAAACAGATGATATTGACGATATATGCCTTGAACCAGATTGTTATAATAGAGACCTTTTAAAGTGGGTATCAAGCAATCTCACACGCGCAAGTTATGTTGATGAAGCAGTCGAAGAGATTGGCTATAAAGACTTCTATAACTCCCTAGCGATAGGTCAATTAAGGGAGAAAGACGAGGTTCTATATTCTGTACGCGCCAGCCTTGAGGAAATCTGCGAGGGTATCGAATAATGAATTACTCAGCCTCATCATATCAATACGAGGGCGGGCGCATCATCCCGCTTGAGGATAGCCCAAGCTATCTTAATCAAAGAGAAGTAGCGTTGTGGATATTAAATACGCTACTACGTTGCCCAAAAGCTAACCACATTAAAGTATTTAATGAAAATAGCGAAGTTGTCAGTACATTTGACCGTGACGAAAGAAACATCTTTGAATGGTACGACAGTACACAAGAACATCATTTCGCAGCTCAGGAAAACCAATCATGAATACCACTATTGAGTTAATGAAATATATTGAAAATGTCGAAAGCTCATTTAAGGCATTGCAAACCATCATCAAACTACTTGAGAAGAAAATAGACTATCTCCAAGATCAGTTTATTAAACACCTTGAAGACCATCAAACGGGCGACCACACCAAATGGGAGTTAAGCGAATGACAACATACCAAGCCACATATTGCCGGATTGAGCATCGCATAGAAACACTAGAATGTGAGGCCAATAGCGAAGAGGAAGCAAGCGAGAAGTTTGACGAAATGATTTCTGATAGCGAGCTAATCGACTTTGATGCGATGGAATGTGTACACGCTGATGATTTTATACAGGACATAGAGGAATTAGGATGATTACAATTTTACACACATTGCTTTATTTAGGATATGCAGGATTAGGGATAGTGTTTTTATTATTATTTGCATTAACAATTATAACATTGAGGAATCCCGAATGAATCACGATGAATTATCACCCGAACAATTAGAAATGAGACAAAAACTATTTGACCAAGCAAATGAGGCTCGCAGCTATCGTTTAGTTATGGAGAGAAAGGGCGAAAGCTATGATAGTGATGACGTGCGATGGACTGATGCAAAAGGCGAAAGCCGAGGCTATGGGTTTATAGGTAAAAAGAAGGATAAAAAAATAGCTTTGATGCGCTGCCCAGCTTGCAACCGTGAAAATTATGCTATGAATGTTTCAAGCGGTATGTGTACATGGTGTCCTTTTGATTCAAACAACGTGAGCGAGCCATATGCAGACACCATCGAATGAGTATATTTTAAAAGCCGAAATTAAGGATAAAAGCTATAAAATATCATTCGGCAAAGGCCTCTATGTTTTAGTCACTAAAGCTGGGGGCAAATTATGGAGAATGAAATATAAATTTAATAAGGTTGAGAGGTCTTTATCACTGGGGAATTATACTGATTTAAGTATTGATGAGGCGCAAGAATTAGCACGCCAAGCACGAAACTATATCAGCCAGGGTAAAGACCCCAATTTAATGAAAAAGGCTAATAAGACAATGACAATTAATACACCTCAAAAGATATTGCGTAGTCATCTTGAACATTTAAACGAAATGCGCGAGCGCTTAGAAGCTAAGAAAAGAGATATTAGCGAGCAACTCGATTTTATTAGCTATGATTTGAATGAATGCTTGATGTTCATCGAAGAAACGCGAGGTGCATTGCGTGTATTGGAGGAAAATAAATGAGTGATGATTTATTAACAATAATGTGTCCACCATTAAGCCAATATCCAAAGCCACCGGCTGACCATTCAGAATCAACATTAACTAAATGTCCGCATTGTAAAAAGAAAATGTGGTTGTCAGCTAAAAAGAAAATATTAATAAAAGAATTTGAGAAGATGCAGAAAGATATTTTATTGATTTGCTATCCCTGCTTGATGATAAAAGCAAAAGAGATGAAAGAAAGTGGCGAGATTGACTTCATGACTGATTTTGTCGAGGTCAAAATATGAAATATCAACCCAAATTTAAAGCGAAAGAGCCGACCAATAAAGAAGAAAAGCTAATTTGTGAGCTTTCAAAAGATTTGCACGATTGCTCTTTTGCTTACATAAAATTAAATGCGCCTAGCTGCAAAGATCATGAAGTTTTTATTACCTTGCGTGATGGTGCATTAGCATTTGCAGGTCAAACAATCCATGCGTTGCTTGCAGTAATGGCAGACAATACCGAAAAATTTGGTTTCTTAAAAGAGTGTCAAGATATCTTTAATTCATACATTCAGCAAGCATCAGAGGATATCAAATGAGTGTAATAGCAGTTATCAATCAAAAGGGCGGTGTGGGTAAAACTGCGTGTGCAATTAACATTGCCTATCAATTATCACAAATGAATAAAATAACATGCCTAATAGATTTAGACCCAAGCGCAAACGCTAGTCGAGGGTTTAATATATTGGCAGAAGCTGGCAAAACATCATATGAGTTTTTATTAAAAAAAGACTCACTACTTGATTATGCACAGCATATCGAAAATAGCCCAAATTTAACTATTGTTCCCTCCTCTATTCGATTAGCAATGGCGCAACGCGATTTAAACAATAAGCCATTTAGAGAAACATTATTAGCTAAAAAGTTGAGCGATGTTTACGTCGATTATTTTATGATTGATTGTTCACCCACATTAAGCGATTTAACAATCAATGCAATCTATGCAGCTAATCTAATTTTAATACCGGTTACTTATGAAGATGATGCACTAGAAGGCCTAGCCGATTTATTCAAAGTCATCAACGAAATTAAAGATAATCAGAAATTCATTTTTAAGATTGTACGCAATCAAAAAGATGCACGCAAAACAAAAACAAATGAATATATTGAAAATAGATTAGCTGATTTCATCGTGCAAGATCACGTATTAAAAACAATCATTCGTCAAGATGAAAATATCAATCAAGCTAAAATTGAACGTAAAACCATTTTCGAATATGCGCCCAATTCCAATGGCGCTATTGATTTTAAAAATTTAACTGAGGAATTAATCAATGTCTAAACTTACCGGCAAATCTAGCTTATCAATCGACAATGCACCCAAGAAAGATGCCAAAATAGGCTTGATTGATACGCCAGACTTTCAAACAAAATCGTTTCGATTATCAAATGAGTGTATCGATATTTTAGAGGAGTTAGTTAACCGATTCAGCACCGAGGCAAACTTTAAAATTGCAATGGGAAAAGTCGTTGAGCTAGCAGTATTTAATATTAGAGCGCATTCACTCAAGGATTTATTGCAAGACTAAAACTATAACTATTTCTTAAAAACATAGGGAAGTGTTCACCATGATTGATGTGGAGCTGCGCGTTCGCGTCCGAAAAAAGAGAGTTTTAATATTTTCATTCAGGCATTTTGTATCATTGGATGATATAAAATTGAGACTTGAAAAAAGAAACATTGAAGACAGAGTGGAAGTTGAATATATCGTCATCGATAAACAAAAGCGTTACACAATAGCGCTTTATTTTTTAAAGGCAAACAAAATCACTGGGGTTGTTTTTCCTTGTGGCTACTTCCAAAATAATACGACATGATCATAATCAAAACATCTTGAAAGCGTGCGCTAATAATATCATTCACGGTATTATTATGCGTCACGCAATAAAACTGAATCAGTGCATAATTAAGCAAAAAACCAACTGCAAGGAAAGTAGGCACATAATCACGAAGAGCAATTTCTCTTGCACGGGCATTTGTCCGATCATTAACTTCAGCAGCATAATTTTGACTTTCAAGTTGCAAAAGCGCCTCTTGATGCTGAAACTCCAATGTTTTAATTTTAATCGCAGCCTCAGGATCATTTTTAATAGCCTCCATCAACTTATCAGTGTCTTTAGGATTAACACCAAAAAGCTGAGCAAGTAGAGAAACGCCAATACCTGCCAATGGTGAACCCAAAACAGTTCCCAGGAGTGGTGCAGATTTACCCACCATTCCAGCAATGCTTTCAAGCGTTGTAAGTCCTGTCATACCAACCCCTCAGAAATTCTTTAAGCTGTGGGTTATTACTAACAAGCGAACGGTAATAGCTACCGCGCTCCGCTCGGATCGGTGGCATTATTAAAAAACCACATTGTCTGATTGCTGCAAGTGTTTGATCGCCTAAAATGCCATCATCGGTGATTTGTTCCCATTTCTTCATAACCGCCCAACAAGCACGCTGAACGCATTTAATAGCGGGGGCAATCCCCATATTAACAGCCATATCGAAAATAAAATTGCAATGCTCTTGATTAATGATACGGTCGAATGGCGCATGATCCCAAAATTCTCCACGATAAATATTTTTAGCTTGATCGATAGTTAAATTGCGAATGGTTTGCTCGTCAACTTCATTATCGAAGATGCCATATTTACGCAGACTTTCAGGGGCAATTGCACGAAGGAAACGCAAAGAGATACCAAAATTTGTGACACCGCCTGGATCGCTCGGATTTTCAGTTAAACCACCTTCATTCCGTATAACATAATTCACCGCAGTTTCGAAATCACTCATCGGTTCACCGTTCCTTGGTTGACTTAAAAACACTGTATCACAAGGCAAGTAACAAAGTGAACACTCATACCAATCCATCGCAGCCCATAAGTCTGCCTTGCAGCATCTGGAAATCATAACACTTCCCTACATATTATATTATAATATATTATATTATAATGACATTTCGTTTACTAAAGCGATGACGTCTTCGATTGAATTAACAATGCAGATTTGCCCGCGCCAACTGTCATGGAATATTTGCTCATGAGGCGTGAGTTGTCGAGCTGAGGGTGGTTTTTTGCCATCTTTCACTTCCACAAGATAATTCCGTTTGTTCTTCCCAACCACGAGATCACAGCATTTAGGAATAGAACTAATAATTAACACACTAGCTCCAAGTGATCTAAAAGTTTTCACAATCTCATTCTGGTTGGCATCAATCCTTTTCGGCATATTCGGCATCCTTCCAAATTTGCGTTCTAAGAGACTTTTTAAAGCCTACCCATCCAAAGGTACTATTCGTTCGAGAAAATGTCGCCAGCAGGAAATTTGTCGCGCCCTGATTGATCTATGGGGTCAGTTTGAGCTAGCAATTTCAGGTTATGCCAATATAACTTACGTTCTTCTTCGGTTAATTGGCTGAAGTTTGTTCGGCCTTTGTATATTTGCGCATTTACTTTGCATTCCTTGCAATCGCTCGACATTTTTCGCGTCCTTAGGTCTTGGTAAGTAGTCCAGTTGATTCGTTAAATCCCTGAAACAAATCAACGCTTTATCCAGATCATGTTTTAACACATCTTCGACATATTCGTCAAAAAAGTCGTCATTTTCACCGTAAAAATCAAACAATTTTGAAACATGTGACATGATTTCAGATATTTTTGCCATCTCGATTGGGCTGCGCATGGCTTCCCCTTAATTTCCGCTTAATTTCCATAATCACTTGCCGTCCTAGCTCTTCCCCCTGGTACTTCGAAAAAAGCTGTTTGAAGCTGTCATCAGCCATTGGCGGGTGCTTTGCCATGTACTCTGCAACCAAAGGGGATGGTGGGTGCGTATTGTGCGTCACCGTGCCAGTGATGCGCTTCCTTGCATCAACGTCCATGTTTTTGTTTCGGTTTAAGCTGCTAACAATTTCTGAAAATTGCTGGATGGATGGCGGGTAGTGATAGGTTTTGATTGCAGACATCGCAGCAGCCATAATCACATCTTCGGCATAATCCTTGAACGTGTGAGTCCACAAGAAGTCGTTAGCTTCCCGCATTTTCTCGTCAAGCAGTGCATCTGTCCAAAGGGTCTTGTAATTCACTGCGAAAAGACGAAACAACATCTTCAACCAGCGAGGTTCAGCTTGTCCCATTGAGGCTGTCCCAGTAGGACTTAACGCTTGCTGCTCGTGGGTTAACGTAAACGTGCGACTGTCCATTGCCAACTCCGTTTGTTTTTCGGACTGCGAAGAATCCCTTCCAGCCATTGACGATACTTTGATCTAAAACTTCTGAAATGTCATTCCCTTGTTCTTTGAGTTTCATTAATGAACTAATCCCACGTCTTTGTGCAATTATGCTCATTGGTGCCTTGAGTTTGGCGCGATGGTCTAAAAAATCATTCCAATCATTTTCTGGGAGCCATTCTGGGAGAATTATTTTTTCAGAAAACTTCTTCTTTATTGTTTCTTTATCTTTATGTTTTATTTTATATGTTTCTTTAGGCGTTTTTTGCTGCTCTGTAAGTGGTTGAATGATTTCTGGTTCTAAGACTTCTCCACAAGGGACTTGGTATGTCCCCACATACCCACCTTGGTATGTCTCCGCATACCTAGTACCCCCCTCTTGGTATGTGTCGGCATACTTACCCTCATCCACACTAGGTATGTCACCACATACCAAGGTCATGATATTTTTATTCAAACTATAGCTATTCTGTTTGCCATTTTTTGTGGTTATTTTCGTGACTGTGACTATTTTTTTATCGATGAGAGCTTTGATATTTTGCTTGAGACCAATGAGTGATAATTCACACTCTTTTGCGAGTTCTGTTTGCTTTATAATCCATTCTTTGTTTTTGCCGATGTGACCGGCTAGCATGAAGAGTATGACTTTCTGGACAGGTGATAACTTAAATTGGGAGGATTTTTCGCGTAAAAATAGCACCACGTCTAACAACAAGCTCATAATATTTCCTTGATTCATGTTTACATTTCCTTATGCACATGAGAAAATCATCCCATGTATTAAGGATTCCAAAGACCTTTCCAAATACAGTAATCCCCGTCTCTTGCGAAGACGGGGATAACCATCAAATTACTTACATCTAGTTCGTTTCTTAATAAAATCATCCAGATCAGCTTTCAGGTATTCAACCTTCTTGCCTATTTTGCGGTATGGAATGTTATAGCGCTTGATATGCGCCCAAACCCTTAGGGTACCTGGGGATATCCCTAAGTATTTTGCTGCTTGTTCACGAGTGTATAACGAAGGACGTCTAATCTTGTTATTCGATTCCGTTGGCTCTACCCTATTCATTGCACTACCTCATAAAATTTTGATACTATGCCCGTTGCTTTATGTAACAATCTCATATCATAACTTACTTTAGAACTTAAGGGGAATATTTACAATGGATTTAGGTAAAATAATCATCGAAGCTATGAAAGAAAGCAAAGACAGTAAGTATGGTGAAATTATAGCCAACATCAAAAAACTGGACTTTTTAATCGCTCAAGGCCTTAAAACAGAAAGAGGCTTTGAGGTATTGAAAAAAATTGATTTCGAATCGAGAGTCATTGAAAACACCGTTAAAATTTACATGCTAGGCGTAGTTCAAGATGATAAAGAATTACGTATTGAAGCATTAAAAGGTATTAAACGTATAGGCGAAAGCTTGCCAGCCTTTTTAAAAGACTTTAGAAAATATTGGAACGAGCATGGCAAAGAATGTGCTTCCAAAGATGGCTCTTGCCATAAACACGATTAATCACTATTCTGTTTCTTCGTGACATCTTATCGAGGGGCTTACCCGCCCCTCCCTTTTTGTTTTAACCACTCGTTGATTCTTTCTCTTTGCAAGTTCTGCAATGTATTTCCTCTGTATCAGCAACAACAACTTTTTCTGCTTCCCCAGTATATAAATCCATTTCAGAAACAAAATGACCGCATGAGTTACAACGTATGTTGTGCTTCATGTTATCTCCCTTTAGGCGCAGCTAATTGTTTTGGTGATAGAACCTGACCTTCAAGAGCTTTTTGATTACCCATTTTCATAAACGGAATATTGGGTTCTTCAGAAACCATGCGAGCATATTCAAGTTGCGCTTTAACGGTCGCAATAACGCCCTCACAAAGCTTGCCAGTGACACCCGCCTCTGCGGTATCAATTTCCTGATTAGCGAGCTTCTCAAGCGTCTCTAAAGCGTGTTCACGTAACATTGTTATATCTTTAATCTTTGCCATTTCTCTCTTCCTCCAATAAGTTAAAAATTTCTTCGTCTCGCTTCTTTCGAATGCCTCTCTTCAATAATAAAATAGCGCGTTTCGCCTCTATTAATTCTTGGGGGACATCTTCAGGTTTAAGACCACTTTTGTAAATTATTTTTCGTGTGACATATTTATCCGTTAAATTATCCACTTCAATTTTATCGCGTGTCATTTTCTTCGCTTTTTGCATTTCCATCGTATGCCTAAAAGCAGAGTCAGCAATCGTTGTACTACGCATATATTTCAATCGATTACGGTCACGAGATAATCTTTTTGTGATGGCTAATTTATTACGGTTTTTGTCACGGTAATCAGCATGTTTCAACTTCACTTTAACCTTATGCAGTTCATAATGCTTTTTGTGCATTTCTTTCATGCACTGACGACACTTCCATTGGACTTCACCTGTCCACCTAGACTTGCCGCTTTTAATCACATCATCACGATAAAGATTTCCGTGTTTGGCGCATTTCTTTAACGGTTCGCTAGCAAGCTTCGTAGCTCTTTTAAGCTGTATAGCTGCTCGCTTTGCATCTACTAACTCTTGAGGATATTCAGACATCTCTAAAGCATTTTTAGTACCTGTCACAAATGTCCTTCGAATGTAGTAATCCGTTAATTCTTCCTTCTCACGTTGCCAATCAGAAGATCGAATCTCTTTCATTTGCCTTTTTTCACGCAAACAACTTTTGCAGCGAATAACAATTTCGCCGGTCTTCTTAATGGTTTCTTCTGTAAAATCATCAGGACGATTTGCCCAACGATGAAATTTACATCGAAAAGGATTTTTCTCCTCCTGAGATTCCTCAGGAGGAAGTTCATCTATCAATGTTTCTTGCTTCATAATTACTCTTCGAAATTAGCTTTACTTCCCGCACGAAAAACAATGTGTTTTTTATGAATTTCATATTCCACGGATGTGGGAGGCTTTTTAGTTAGAGGCAATTTATGTCTCCATCTAAAATGTACGCGACTACTGGGCGAGCCAGTTTCTTGGGCGACTGTATAACCTACACCGGAATCACTTTTAACTAACATAAAAGTGAGTAGGTCATCGGGGTCATTGAAAACACAAACCTTATCACCGGATTTCCAGTTAAGCTTTTCGAGGACTTCTTTTCCGAACCTTACCCTTACCTCGTTTATGGTCGGATCGTTTTTTTTTGATTGGCAGAACCCGATAGTAACACTATCATCAGGTAATCGTGTTGAACCTCGTCCTGGCTCAATCATCATCCAATCAATTTTATCGATTAAATCTTTCAACGACTTTGGTTGCTTCTTTTTCATGTGACACTTCCCTTTTAGTTAAATGAATTAGGTAAATTTACTTTTACAATTGCTTGGCTTCTTTGTTTGAGCCATTCAAAAAATTCCGCTGCTAAACTAATCTCTGAAAAATACAAACGTGGAAATAAGTCTTGATGGTCAATATGACAATGACTAGCTTCTTTGTTTCCGTATGCTTCAGGTTTAGTTTCAGCGATCCACTTCCATCTTCCTCGATCTCGACATGTTGGCATTAGCCTTTCAAAATAATGTATGGTGTAATCTGTTTCCATACTGAAATGACCTACATCCATGTCATCCAGTATTTTGTAAAAGCTATTAATTAAGACTGGATTTGTCATGCTTTAAACTCTCTTCTATGATTCTATTTACTCCCCCTTGTATTTTTGAAAAAATCTCCATCATCACTTGATCTCGTGTTTCAAGTGCATTGGAGTTCAAAAAGAAATAAGCCAATTGATCTCGACAGAACATAATCAAGCATGAGATAACCAGATCAGTTAAATTCATATTATCAAATTCAACTTCTTTCTCTTCATTTAAGACTTCAGGAATAACTTCCATTAGCCTTTCCATTATTTTTTGTTTTACTTGTTTCTGGGCTTCAGTTAAAAAATGAGCCGGTACTAATTTTGCTTCCATTTCTTCCTCTTCTTCTTTTCGGCAATAAGTAATTGCACAATTTTAAAAAGAATAATTGGTACGAAAACCCCAAGAAAGACTGTGCTTAATGCGATTATACTGACAGGCAATTCTGATGATATTAAAGCTGGAAAGCAGATACCAAATCCTAACAAATATAATGTTATAACCAAAAACACAGCGATTCCATTTCGCACCAATTTATCCATGATAGTTATTTCCCTTGAACGTTAACAAACGGAATCGCATTGCTACCTGTCATACGAGGTAACTCACCATTCCACTTTAAAATTGCTTGGTAAGAGACAAATTCAGGTGTTAATGATTCTGCCAGAATTTTATTAGCCTTAGCCTGAGACTCAGCTTTAATAAGAGTCTGTTGACCATTGGCTTGCGCTTCAACAATCGTCTTCTGCGCCTCAGCTCTCGCAGTCGCAACTTCATTTTCAACCTTCATTGCATTCTGTGATGCCTGAATTTTTGAATTGATAGAGTTAACAACAGTGGCTGGTAATTCAAATGAGCCTACAAGATAAATCTTATCAACTTCAATTCCAGTATCACTGGCTTGTTTCTTCACGATTTCATTTACATGTTTAATGAATTGTTCTTTCTGCGCACCATAGATTTGCTCAACAGTCATCGTTGATGCAACTTCGTTCATGGCGTCACGCACCATGTTATGCAGGAAAGTATTGGTGATTTCTTCAATTCCTAAGCGATACTTCTGAAAAACTTTAACAACGTTATCAGGCTGGATGCTGTAAGTAATCCCAGCATCAGTACGAATAGACAATCCCTCACTGGTTTGCATGGTAATTGCTTGTTCGTCTTTCCATGAGTAATTTTGCAAAAAAGTAGGGAATAAATATAACTCGCTATTCCAACCAATATAGTAACGCCCAACTCCCAAAGATTGCTCATCAACACCTTTGTCACTACCATAGAGATTCACCTTGACGCCGCGATAACCCGCAGGCACTTTGTCACATCCCGTAAGTCCGATTACACTTCCCAATAAAACACATCCGATCATTGTTTTTTTAAACATAGTTCTTCCTTATGAATGAAAATAAAAACGTAGGGCGACATTGACAATAATAGCGAGGAAACCAAGACTTGCAGAAATTGCAGTTGCGATTAACCATTTATTATTAGAGTCAATTCTGTTGAGTAGTTCAATATGTTTTGTGTCTATCCGCTGTTCGAGTCCTCCTAAATTACGTACTATTAAATCAAATTTTTCATCCGCTTTATCGAATCGTTTTTCCATTCGCTCAAGGGACTGATAAATATGACTACTCGTTTGCTCAAGCAATGACAATCTAGTTTCTTGGTCATTTTTCATAAACACCTCTTTTTTGGCTAAATTCATTTTCTAGTCCCTTGTTTCAATGTCCTCAATGCTAACTTTTATCTTGAATTTGTGAGCAAGTTTGACCAGCTCTTTTGCCATTTTCAAGGAAGGCACTTGACTGTTGTTTTTAATTCTTGAAATCGACGCCTGCCTACAACCAATAATTCTCGCAATCTCCACCTGATTAATTCGGCCAACGTGTACGATCTCCCTTATAATATCACCTGCTTTCATGGTTTTAAGCCTCCGTTTTGGTACACGAGGCTAGATTAACCCGTATAAATTTTACTGTCAACGGAAATAATATACATGGATGTATTGACTTTCTTGCGGTGCATGTATATTCTTACCCTTGTAAATTAACTCAGCGAGAGGTAATGAAGATGCAAATTTTAACCAGTTCTATAGCTCCACTATGCCCACCGATAGGGTATATGTATGAAAGAAAGACAGAAAACGATATAATCTGCATATTGTGTGAAGGATCACACGGGGACAATACGTTGTGCCAAATGTCATGGGAGGACAATCATGAAGTTTGTTAATCCTATATTTAATACTAAAAAAGTTCGTCAATTTGTAGCCGATTTGATCATTGACTATGACTATGATGACTTCTCCGACTTATCTAATAGCGAAAAATGTGAGTTCGCAGCCCTCTTAATGGAGGCTGCGGGACGCGGTGGCGAATATGAGTGCATCACAGAATCGAATCACTTGGACCAAACAGCGGGCTACCTAAGGGCAGTCCTGCGAAGTGATAAAGAAGCTGATGAAAACTTATTGTATCACCTGAAAGACGAAGCAATTCGCTACTACGCAGATACCATGCAATCCCTTTTTGATGACGGGTTTACCAATTTCCAGCAGGAACGCAATGAATGGCTAGATTACACAGCCAAGCATGGTGATCCAGATGAAGCCTATGATCGTTACAGGGAGGGTTTAGCATGAAAGATTTTATCACTGCAAAGGAACGTTTAACGTTCCACAGAAAACAGGATTTGATTGATGTTTGTGTGTGGTTAGTTGTGTGTTTTACAGGTGTTTCTTTATTTATTTATCAACTTTGCGAGGTACCATTATGTTAATTAGACGAGCAGAACGTAAGAAAGCGAAATTAAGACTTGGAATTTCAGGTTCTTCAGGCTCAGGTAAAACCTGGTCTGCACTTGAGATTGCAACTGGAATGGGCGGTAAGATCGGAATGATCGATACCGAAGCGGGTCGTGGCGAATTATATGGTAGTGACTTTGAATATGACATTATCAGATTGGAAGCGCCTTATAGCCCACAACGTTATATCGAAGCTATTAAAGCTTTCGAAAAGGCCGGATATGACATCCTTATCATCGACAGCCTTTCTCATGCTTGGGTAGGTGAAGGTGGCGTATTATCCATAGTTGATAAGGCCGGATCAAACTCTTTTACACAAGGCTGGAAAGTAGCAACACCTCAACAAAATGCGTTAGTGGATGCGCTGGTCACAAGTAAAATGCACATCATTACAACTCTTCGCGTTAAAACGGAATACGTGGTTGAGAAGAACGACAAAGGAAAAGCTGAACCACGGAAGATCGGGCTTTCTCCCGTTCAACGTGACGGGCTTGAGTATGAGTTTACCGTCTTCATGGATATGAATCAGGAACATATTGCGCATGTTACTAAGGATAATACTAAACTATTTGATCAACAATACATGAAGCCTACTAAAGAAACGGGTGAGAAGTTGATGATTTGGTTGAACACCGGTACCGATATGCGTGAATACTTTAAGGATTATGTTGTACCTGAACTCATCAAGGACATTGAAGAAACAACAACCGAAGATGAATTACGAAAACTGTATATAGAGATGCACCACAAACATGCTCATGAGTATTTGGATGAGTTTGAGGAAGTCATTAAAGCGAAGGACGCCCACAAGGAAGCTTTGAAAGAAGTTTTAGTCAGCAGACAAGAAAAAGTGGTTATTCCAACTATGATTGCCAACAATAAACTTAGCCAATTAGCTCAAGGAGCTGCATTATGAAACTGTACGAGATAGCAAAAGAATATGAAGAAGCATTAAACGAACTATATGACGATGAAGGTAACATCAACGAAACTGCTCTAGTCAAACTAGAGCAGAACGAAGTGACGATGGAGAAAAAAGTCATTGCAGTTGCTTGTTATATAAAGAACATGGATGCCGAACGTGAAGCGATTGATAATGCTAAAAAAGCAATGGCTGATCGTGAGAAACGTTTCAAGAAACGCATTGAAGAGCTGGAAGGTTATTTGCTTTTCAATATGGAACGCCGAGGCATTACTCATGTGAACTGCCCTTACTTCGGTATCAAATTGAAAAAGTGTCCACCCTCTGTTGAGATCAGTGATGAAAGTGCGCTACCAGGTGAATATCTGCGTACCAAAACTGAAACGTTGCCAGATAAGGTGAAGATGAAAGAGGAAATGCTTGTGGGTGTCATCATCCCAGGAGCAAGTCTTAAAACCAACCTCAGGCTGGAAATTCGCTAATGGATAGCGAGTTCTGGAACATGGCTTTGAAGATGGTATTGGGAATGGCGATGGCAGCGTTTGCCCTCGTCATTTTACCTCTATGGCTTGTAATCATACTGGTACTTATATTCATTTTTGTATAAAGTATCCGTGATGACGATGATTTTAAATGGACTTTTTAATATCACAAGGAGATGTGTATGTTTGCTTTTATTACGAAAAGTGACGAAGAGATTTTGGCAATTCAAAACCGTGGATTGCTGGAAGAAGGTGTTTATCCTTTCATTGTAAAGGAAGTTGTACAAACAGTTTCCAAATCTCAGAACCCAATGCTTGAAGTTAAAATTGGCGTCCTTGACAAAGATGGTCAACGGGTCATTACCGACTATCTGGTTGCAATGGATAGTATGATCTTCAAGTTAAAGCACTTTTGTGAAACATTAGGGTTTGAAAAAGAATACAAAGATGGTAAATTAGACCCCGCTAAATGTGTCGGTCGTTCAGGTTCCGTGTTAATTGGAATTAAGAAGGGCGATGCAAAGAGGGACGGTTCAGGTTTTTATCCTGACAAGAACAATGTCCGTGACTATGTGAAACCGGAAGCAAAGCCTGCCCAGGTTGACCCAGAGTTTAACGATGATATTAAGTTCTAAAGTTACAGAAAGGCGGTAGAAATACCGCCTTATTAAAACAACCAACATAAGGGAAGTGTTATGGATATCAAATTAGCAGAGGCATTGTTACGCCGCAAAGAATTACAGCAGAAAGTGGAACTTCTTAAGAAATTCAGAGACAACCAAATTTACTACGAAATCCGTGGTCAGCGTGCCAAAGTGACCGAGGGTTTAGAAGAGATTAATGCCAATTATCCTAAGCTTGAGCTGAACCAAGTCACGAAAGAATATGACTTTGCCGCTCGCCAGCTTCGATTGATTGATGCCGCCATCCAAAATGCCAACTGGACAGTCAATATCCAGGCAGATGCGATGGTCATGGAGGACTTTAAGTCCTAAGAGTAATGGGGAGCGATAGGGCGAATGGGAAAGGCCGCTAGGAGCCTCAATCCTTAGTGGTAGGCCTATCACGTAGCCAGCGCACCACTGTAAAGGTGCAATGCCCTGTTAAGGCACATACTTTGGGAGTATGATGAAATTTTGGTCATTGGTACGACCATCAGATGTTGAATCTGACGATCTTCGGATCATTGCCGGTTCGACTCCGACAATTTCACACTTAATCAACGAACTCCGATTATGAGAACATTGAATTGAGAATATCCTAAAGCCCGACTAGCATTACTTCCGACTTCCGAATAATAGAAGTCCGAATAACCA
>Ga0265336_10000212_pt1 | contig 40902 bp, 53 predicted proteins | sample 42119metaG_FD_193583 | JGI IMG/M metagenome (GOLD analysis project Ga0265336, IMG submission 193583) | Rhizosphere microbial communities from Carex aquatilis grown in University of Washington, Seatle, WA, United States - 4-21-19 metaG | ecosystem: Host-associated > Plants > Roots > Rhizosphere...
CTCGGCTTCTACGGTAGTATTTCTTTCCAGAAAGTAAAGGCACTAAATGAACATCGAAATATTGCCCATCGATCGCGTTAAAGAGTACACCCGCAACCCACGGAAGAACGACGCGGCCGTAGACGCTGTCGCCAACAGCATCCGAGAGTTCGGGTTCCGTCAGCCAATCGTGGTTGACGAAGCTGGAATCGTGATCATCTGCCACACCCGACTGAAGGCAGCGCGCCAACTCGGGCTGACGGATATCCCCGTGCATGTCGCCGCCGGATTGTCGCCGGCAAAGGTGAAGGCATTGCGCCTGGCGGACAATCGGCTGCATGAAAACTCCGACTGGGACAATGATCTGCTGCGCTTGGAGATTGACGACCTGCGCGGGATGAGCTTCGACCTTAGCCTGACCGGGTTCGAGGCTGACGAACTGATGGATCCCAGCGCAACAGATCCGCGCGACGTGGTCGTGACAGATGACCGCGCCGAACAACTGCGCCTGAAGTGGGGCACCGCCCTCGGCCAGGTCTGGACGATGGGACAGCACCGAATCCTGTGCGGTTCATCAACCGACCCGGAGAACTGGATCCGGCTGATGGGCGGGAAGACGGCCTCTCTATGCAACACGGACCCTCCCTACGGCGTCAGTTACACCAGCAGCACTGGACGCGGAAAGAAGTGGGAGGTCATCGAAGGTGATAACAAACGCGAGGATGACCTGCTCGCGACGTTGCTCGTGCCTGCGTTGCGGCTGGCCATCGAACACACTGAGATCGACGCAGCGTTCTACGTTTGGCACGCGTCCTCAACCCGGCGCGACTTTGAGTCGGCCCTCGACGCGGTGGGGCTCGAAGAAAAGCAGTACATCGTGTGGGTGAAAGACGGTTTTGTCCTTGGTCACGCCGACTATCATTGGCAACAGGAACCGGCGTTTTACTGCCAACGATCCGGAACGTCCTGCAGGTGGACCGGCGATCGTACTCAGGCCACGATCTGGCGCATCCGTCCGCCGGCGCCCGTCGACATGGCCGTCGGTCTCGCCAACGGTTTGCGCCTGAGCGATGGTGCTGGAAACGGTTTGTATCTGGCAGCACAGGCACCAAAGGCACGCAAGACGCGCCTGATCCGGCTGACACCAGGAGACAGCGTGTCGATTCACATCGAGGGAACTGGCGACGCATGGCACATCAGCCGGGACCCGGCGGCCGAGCGCCTACACCCGACACAGAAACCAGTACGGCTGTTCGTAGTTCCGATTCTCAATCACACGCTGCCAGGTGACATTGTGGTCGAACCGTTCTCGGGAAGCGGCGCGCAGTTTCTGGCAGCGCATGCCACCGGACGTCGCTGTTTCGGCATGGATCTGGATCCCAAGTATGTGGCCGTGGCGCTTGAGCGCATGACGGCCGAAGGTGTGAAGTGCGAACAGGAGGACGCGCCGTGAAGCCTGACCTGAACTTCTTCGACCCTGGACACCACTTCCCGATTCCGCCTCCGGTCGGCGCAGTTCCGACATGCCACGGGCTGGAGGTAACACGCGAGGCCCTGCTTGCCGACAAGACGCCTCCGACACTTCCCGATTTTAGTAACGATCCCACCGTCGTGGAACGGCGCGCCAAGCAACTCTCCGACAAGATCGCATCCGAACCCGAGTGGCATCCCAGTACGGCCGCGCTGCGTGACGCCATCCTGCGACGGTTCACGGAACGCTTGGACGCCGTAGCCGATGCCCATCCTGACAAGCTCAATCAAGCGCTGGCCGTGATCGTGCAGGCAGGACTTGGTCGCACCGTGCTGGTAATAAGCGACCCCGCCGCGGCTGATCTGGTGACAGAACTGCGCCGACACGTCGATGCCGGAGAATCCAGCCCACTGACAGCGCTGCTGCAATCGAGATTACCGATATGACCTCCCTAATGCCATACATCGGAGGAAAACACAGGATGGCGCGCGCGATCGCCACGCGCCTGCGGTCCACCGGAATAGACACGCTGGTTGAGGTATTTGGCGGATCTGCAGCAGTTATGTTAAACGCCGGTTTTCAGAAGCGAGTCTATAACGACGCGGACAATTCCATCGTGAACGTGTTCCGGGTTATCGCGGATTCGCAGAAGTGCGCGGCGCTGGCCAGGCACCTGACAACGATGCCGCCCTCGCGCACGATCTTTGATGCCTGCGATTACCCCCCCAAAGGAGAAGAAATCGAACGCGCGGCAAAGACGCTGTACCGGCAGGTGTTCTGCTTCGGAGGCAAGGGACGATCAGGTGGATTCTCGGTCAGCATTTCAAACCGTCCAGAAATCAAAGAGATTTCACGTTACCGCGGCGTGATTGCGCGGCTGGACAGATTCACGGATTTCTTTCACTCCACGATGATCGAATGCCTAGATTACCAGGAGTGCGTGAGGATCTACGGCCGCAAGACAAACGCCGTCCTGTTCTGCGACCCGCCATACGTCGGCACAGAGAATTACTACCGCGCCGGCAGCTTTGCGGATTGGGATCACTGGAACTTGGCGCAGATGTTGAACAACGTGCCAGCGCACGTCGTGCTGACCTACTACGACGACCCAAAGCTGCGCGAACTCTACCCGGAATCGAAGTGGAAATGGGAACGGGTTATCGTCACGAAAAATTGCCGGTTCCGCAACACGAACAAGCCAAAGGTGGATGAATTTATTATCTCGAAACGGAGACACTCATGAAGCGCATTCTCTGCTGGCTAGGATTTCACGAATGGGAACACAACCAAGACGCATTCAGCACCGTATGTGACCAAGGTCCTGTGGTGATTGGGTGGGACCAGTGTATCCGGTGCGCGCGTAGCCGGTTGATTCACATTCTGCGATAGTCATGAAGCAAACCCTCGACATAATTAACCGATCCCTGGCAGAACACGCTCCCGGATACATCGCGTTCAGCGGAGGAACCGACAGCACTGTGCTAGTCGATCTCGTTTACCGTCTGACTTCGCACAGACCTACCATGCTATATGTTGACGCCCAGAATGATTATCCCGGAACTCTTGAGCATGTCTGTGCAGTTTCCGCCCATTACGGCGCAAATTTGCACACGATCCGCGCGCGCAAAACGATCCTGCAGCAATGGACGCGCACTGGATGGCCGATGCTGGGAAAGTTGCGCGGCCGGCAGTGGATGCAGAAGCACCGCGGACTCGGCGTGAAGGTGGATTGCTCGTCGTGTTGCGATGCCATGAAAACATCACCGGCGCGCCAATACGCCAAGGCGCAAGGATGGCAATGCGCGCTGACGGGCGTCCGTGGTGATCAAGACGATTGCCTGCGCCGGATGCGGACGCTGCTGGACGGCACTGTGACCTGGAACCGGACATCCAGATGTTGGACGGCTGCGCCGCTGACCGGGTGGACCGCCACAATGATAAACCGCTACAGCCAGGCACACCGGCTGCCGCAGCACCCTGCCCGCGCCCGTGGTGCCGTGACGATCGGCTGCATCTGGTGCGGTGGTGGCGCCCAATACACTGCCTCGTGCTATCGCGTGCTGCGCCGGACCGCTCCGGATCTGTGGCGCCGATTCATCGTGGACATGCGCGGCGGGGAAATCATCCTTTCCGTGAAGCATGAAGTGACGATCGCCACCGTCCGCGCTGCGCTGTCCAAACTCGGAGGACTTGCCGCAGTTGCCGACTCCCGTCCGTGGGTTTTTGACTTCCTCGAAACGCCTCCCCGCCAGAACTACGACCGATGAAAACGCAGAACACAGAGACTCCGAAACCGCCGTTACGCCGGCCGGTGATTGATGCCGAGACTGCGCGGAAGGTATTGGACCGGGACATTGTCAACATCGCCAGGCGCGCACAGGAAGGTCAGCCATTGACCCCGCAACAACGTCGGTTGATTGCCCTGTACGCGGGAGTACTCGATAGGGCTGACGTGCTGGAAGCACTTTATGCAGTTCACCACGGCGCTTGTGTGCGCTGCGGTCGTCTCGTCTCACAATTGATCGGCAACATCGAAAATGAAGCGACTGACAAAAGGGCTTAACGTCCAAGGGCATCGCGATGCCATGCGTCAACGCTCGCGTGCGATGACCATTGCTGATCAGGAGCTTGGAAAGATTCCGAAGCCCAAGGATGCGAAGCGCCGCGCCGCCGCGCTGGCGGACTTCGGAGAATTTCTGACTGTCTATTTCGTCGGACCGAACCGCCGTTTCTATGCGCCATTCAGCGCTGATCATAAAAAGGTGATCACCAACGTGCAGCATACGGTGAAAACCGGAGATCCAATGGTCGTGGGAATGCCGCGCGGATCCGGAAAGACCACAATTCTTGAAATGGCTCCTACTTGGGCAATCATCAACGGACTCTGGTTCTTCTGCCCGATCATCGCCGCCAGCAAAACACACGCGCAGAACATCCTCGCCAGCGTAAAATCTATATTCACGACCCCCGGACCGTTCACTGACGACTTCCCCGAGTTCTGCGTTCCGATTATGGCGATCGAGGGAGAGCCGCGCCGGTGTCTCGGTCAAAGGTTCCACGGGGAACGCACAGGCATCGAATGGGCCACTGATCACATCCGATTTGCGGCCCTGCACGACCTCGGGTGGCGTCCAGACGTCAAAGGCGGAATATTCTGGACCGCCGGCATCGGTGCATCCCTGCGCGGTCTGCGCTTGACGCTGGCCGATGGCACGCTCTGCCGTCCCGATGCGTGCGTGTTCGATGATCCACAGACCGACGATAGCGCCGCCTCGCCTACGCAGACACGCAAGCGCCTGGGAATCCTACGTGGCACGATCCGCTACTGGGCGGGACCAGGTCACCGCGTGGCCCTGTTCGGAGCTGTCACGCCCATCAAGCCAAACGACATGGCTGAGCAGCTTCTCGACTCAAAAACTTCAGGCTGGCGTAGCGTCAAAAGCAAAAGCCTCGTTTCCTTCCCGACAAACATGGAACTTTGGCACCAATACCAGGAAAAGAAATACGAAGAGGCATACCTGGACGAAACCGGTCTGGCTTCGAAGTGGCTGAAAGATCACTGGGATGCCATGCACGCCGGGGCCGTATTGTCGTGGCCGGAGAAACCTGTAGCCACCGGATATGCCAGCGCACTTGAAGAACTGATGGCGGCCTACCTGGAAGATCCCGACAAGTTCATGGCCGAGCATCAGATGGAACCGCAACCCATTAACGCGGCGCAAAGCCGGTTCGACGCGAAGACTCTGGCAAAAAAGGTCAATGGACGCGAGCGCGCCGAGATTCCACCGAACTGCGCATACACCGTGACGTACATCGACACGCACGACAAGGCCCTGTTTTGGATTACCTACGCATTCGAACAGCAGCGCACGCCGTACTGCATCGACTATGGCACATGGCCAGATCAGACTGTTCGCGATTTCACGCTGGAAAACCTCCGCAATACGCTTCGGCGCAAGTACCCGAACAGTGCGCCAGACGCCGCGATTTACAGCGGCATTCTGGAATTACTGGCGCATCTATACGCCCTGCGACTGAAAAAAGGTGATTACTCTGCCGCGCTGGATCTTGTCATGGCCGACACCGGCTACATGCCCAACCTGTGGCATCAGGCCAAGACAATCCACCCGCAACTGGTGCTGACCAAAGGCGTCGGCATCAAGGCCGGCAACAAGCCGATGATCGAATGGGATCGCCAACCGGGCGAGGTCATCGGCGATCACTGGGTTCGTGCGCGCCCGAAAAAGCGTGAGCACCACGTGGTGCAGATTGATACGAACCATTGGAAAACCGTTGTAGCTGACGCATGCTCCGCTTCTCCCGGCCACCCCGCGGCACTCACGCTCTACGGCGACGCGCGCACCGTTCATCCCCTACTCGCCAACCACCTCGACTCCGAAAGCTTTGTCGAAACCGAAGGCCACGGCCGCAAGGTCATCGAATGGAAGGTAAAGCCCAACCGCGACAATCACTGGCTGGATGGCACAGTCGGCTGTTTCGTTGGCGCCGCGATTCTCGGTGCCAGACCGCAGGGCATGCCAGAAACACCAACAGGACCAAAACGCAAACGATACACGCAGGCAGATCTCATGAAGCGGAGGAACATCAACCATGCAAGTCACTGAAACCAAGTGGAACGATCAAACGATCTGCCCGAAATGTGAATGTCCGCGCCTGGACGTGGATTACACGTACAAACGAAATGGCAGGCGCATCCGCGTAAGAATCTGCCAAAATTGCGGAAAACGCGTGAGAACTGTCGAAATAATCGAACAATTGCTAGGAAATCCGATTCAACGCCCTTAAATCAGCAAATAATTCTACCGGCAAGACTTCGCCCCGCTATGCGCTATTGCACCTTGTCTGGCGGCGGTACACATTGGAGGCAACAAGAGGTGTTGCCATGCCAGACGATCAAATTGTTGACGCACTTTCTCAAAACGCAACCGGTCCGAAATCCATCACTACCCCGGACGGATCCGTAGTCCAGCACGAACCCACAGCGCAAATCGCTGCCGATAAATACCGCCGAGCATGCCTTGCGGCAAGCAATCCCTTTGCCGCGGTGCATCGCCGACGCATCGTATTCGGTCGCGCCGACGGCAATCCCGGAACGCTCTGCTCAAATCCAGACTACCCTAACGACGTGGTGCCAAGATGATAGTTGATCAACACGGACGCGAACTCCCATCATCCCCCACACGTAGCCGCGCACACATTCGCGGAACCTACGATGCTGCGCAGCCAGGTGGACAACTTCAAAAACACTGGTCTGCGGTCGACTGGTTCTCGCCCAACGTCGGCGCCAATCCCAACGTTCGCCGGCAACTGCGCAGTCGCTCCCGGTACGAGGTCGCCAACAATGCGTATGCCAGCGGCATTGTGTCGACCATCGCAAACTACGTTGTCGGTACGGGGCCGCGCGTGCGCTTCATCGCGCAACCTGGATCAGGCGTTCGAGTAGGAAAGCTGCTCAAAGACCTGACCGCACGTTTCAACGACTGGGCATGGGATATCGAGCTACCGCGAAAACTGCATACGATGCAGCGCAGCAAGAGCACCGACGGCGAAGGCCTCGGCATGATGTTCACGCGGCAAAAAATCAAGCGCAACCAGGTGTCGCTTGGGCTGCGGACGTTCGAAGCCGAAATGCTGACGAACCCGCAGGATTTTACGTTCTTCGTCTTGGACAAGCCGGAAGGCATCGACCTTGGTCCGGACGGACTTCCCGAAACATACCATGTGCTCAAGCATCACCCCGGCGGCGGCCTTTTCGTGGTGTACCCAGTCGACGCGGTCAAAATCCCTGCTGCCATGATCACCCACTGGTACGACGAGCAGCGTCCTGGCCTGCAGCGCGGCCTTCCCGAGATTCTGCCGGCGCTTCCCATGTTCGCCATGCTGCGCCGCTACACGGCCGCCGTGGTCACCGCGGCGGAAACGGCTGCGGATATGGCGGCGGTGATGGAAACCAATCTGCCAATCGAAGGCGGTCCGGCAAGTGTTGCCCCCGGAGATATCATCGAGTGGGAGAAGGGGCATATTACAGCCCTACCCGAAGGTTTTAAGCTTTCACAGTTGCGAGCCGAACAGCCCGGCGCCCAGCATGAAACATTCATCCGTTGCATGGTGCGCGAAATCGGGCGCTGTCTCGACATGCCCTATGCCGTCGCGGCCATGGATGCCAGCGGACACAACTACAGCAGCATGCGCGGCGACTGGCAGGCGTTCTTTGCGTCTATCCAGCAACGGCGCGGAAACTGTGAGCACCAGGTACTCGACAAGATTGTCGAAGCGTGGATGGAAGAAGCCAAATATCTCTATCCAGGCGTGAAGGATCTGGAAGATTACGAGTACGCCTTTGACTGGCCCGACTGGGAGCCGATCGACGGACTCAAAGACGCCGAAGAGGCGCAGATGAAACTTGCAAACCGCCTCACCACCTACGCGCGGGAATACGGGCGTCGCGGCCTGAACTGGGAAGATGAGTTCCGTCAACAGGCCATCGAACAGGAATTGATCGAAGAACTAGGACTCACCCCTAGCGCGCTGATGAGTCCGACGGCGCCAGACACCAACGAAGACGCAAAAGCGCCAGAGGAAAAGGCATGAACATCACGGTAAATCCGCAACACCGCACCGCAGAATTTAATAGCCCATCCGTGTTTTCTCTTGAGGCCGCGAATATCACGATGACCGGTATTGCTGCAGCCGATTTATCTACGTTGAAACTGGCCCTTTTCTCGATTGGCACGCCTGAAACCCCTGACACTCTGGAAGTCACAAGCGTACTTCTTGCGTTATGTGAGTCGTTCACCCCTTCTGGGTCTAACGTGACATGCGTACTCGACACTCGCACCACAAACGCACTGGAATTGTTTGTCGGCAAAAGACCAGATCAACGCATCCCGGTTGATGCTGTCCTGGCAGACAACACCAAACTTTGGTTTTCGCATACCGTTGACCTTATAAACAACCCGTTCTGCATTCCGGTTGGACCTGCGCCCAGCGTAATTTACCTGACCAGCTCCATGTTCGACGGCATATCTCCGCTATCTACGAACACCACCCCCGATGAAGTTGCCGCGCTTCTATCCGCAATCCTCACGAGGTTACAACAGCCATGATGCGCAAAATCATTTATTGTCTTGTACTTTCCGTTGCCATCGCCCAAGCGCAGACGCATCGCTTTGGAAGCATGCCGTACAATGACCTGGTCGTAACAAACGAGACAGACCCCGCTTTTGTCGCGTGGACCAATGGTGGTTTTCAGGGCGTCGGAGGAAGCGGCGTCGTTTGGAGCGTCAACGGCCAAACCGGCGCTGTTGCCGTAACTGCAACCAGCATCGGCGCGGTTCCGACGACTAGAACCATCACCGTCAATGGCTCTGTGGGTACGCTATCGAGCAATCTGTCATTCACGGTGGCGTTAAACACCAACGTCCCCACCCTCCAGCAGGTCACGACGGCAGGCGCAAGCACGACGAACACCGTCACCTTCGGCGGTGGCATCACCAACCTGATTCCCGGCCTCGCGCTGCACTACAAGATGAACGACAACGCGGCAAGCCAGACAGTGGTGGATAACTTTGGCGGCTACAATGGATTTTCCGTGCGCAATACGTCCGCAATGTCCACCGCTGGCAAGATCAACAATGCGCTTTATTTCAACGGCAGCGATTACGTCACGAATGCCCATCAGGCAATCTGGACCCGCGCACCACAGACCATGGCGGTTTGGGCGAAGGCAGAATCAATTTCTGTCGGCGCAGGTGCTTTTAGTATTTTTCAGAACTCCACGGCAGATTCAGACGGCGGCATGACAATCCTGTTGTCAAATGGATTGGCACTATTCTCCACCTACACCACTGCTTTGAATACAGGAGTCACGATTGATACGGCTTGGCATCATTACGCCGTGGTAACTATCGATGGCACAAATTGGACGGCTTACATAGACGGAAAATCTGTCGTTAGCGGACCTGTTCCTCCGCTGGCAGACCATGGCGGCATGATGGAAATCGGCGCGGCAAACAATACCGCGCTTCCGTTCTATGGCGCCGTTGACGACGTTCGTTTTTACACTAACGCCTTAACCGCCGCGCAGATCAAAAACATCTACAACGGCACAGCGGGAACCGAACAGGACATTGTTGCCGTTGTTCCTGAGGCTTACTTTGATGCGAGCGGTAATTTGACATTCCAATTTGGCAGCGTGATTTACGGACTTGATGCCGCCGGTTTTGGTGCAGACCCTCTCGGTTCTGCGGCTGCGGTTGCGGCGTCCGTGCCGAGCGATGACCATATTTATGGACTTGCATACACTGAGATATATACCTTAGCAGGTGGATTGAGCGTTGCATTCGCGAGTAGTGCTTACTATGCGGATAGCTGTGGGTACGCGGGTGATGCTGGATTTGTGGACAATATCTCGGGCCACAACGTTTCCGAATTGAATAACGATTCGGGTTATGTTTCCAGCCTCTCTGGCCTTGACGGTAGCGGGCTGATAGGCATTACGGCCTCACAGGTGGGCGCAGTGCCCACGACGCGCACAATAGCAGTCAACGGGACAATTGGAACGCTCACGAGTAATCTGGCGTTCACGGTGGCGGGCGTTCAAAACGGCCAGAACAATGTGCTATTTGGCGCAGCGAATTTCACCGGAGATGTTTCGATTGCCGGAAATCTCTACGTGGTCAACGAGATTGTGTCGAACAAATTAACCGTCGCCACCAATATCGCGGCAAACAACATCACCGCCTCCGGCACCATCACCGCCACAAACGGCCTGTACTGTGGCGCGAATGCCGTGCTGACCAATGCCGCCGCCTTTGACGCCTCCGGTGCCGCCGCCGCCGTGACGAACACCCCGGCTTACGCCTACATGCCGACCAACGCCACTGGCAGCTATTACACCAATATGGCCGTTTGGGCTGGTGCGGCTACCAACCAGCTCAGCACAAACGCAAATACCCTCTACCTCACTTATTAAAATCCATGCGCAAACTACTCATCCTAGCACTCTGCGTTTTGACCGGAATCGCGTCGGCCACGGATTATTTTTATTCGACCGGCAATGGATTCTGGACAAACATTGCGTTGTGGGGAGGAGCGGCATATCCAGGGCAAAACTCCGCAACAGATCGTGCAATTTTTACGAACAAGTTGGCCTTTAATGTTGCCGAGGGTCAAACCCTAACTTTATCTGATGTTTTATTCAGGAACCCTGTGAGTACAATAACTTTTGGTGTAACCAACGCCACACTTACACTCACAAATTCTTTATGGGTCGGAGACACCGCAACAGGCACTGTGACACTAGGATCGGCATCTTGGAATGGCACGGTTGTAATTACAAACTCCGCCATGACGGGTAGTTTGATGATTGGTTCTACCAACGGCCTCGGAACGTTTATTTTGAATGGAGGCATGTTGCTTTGCAACAAAATCATTTCCACCAACGTGGGCATTGGATATTCCAATTCGATGTTCGTGACCATTGCTTCCGGGTCGACATTGATTACAACTAATGCACCCGGCGTGACTGTGGCAGACATTCGGTTACGAACTGGAAGCCCTAATTTTAATTGCTCAGGAACATGGCAAATGCAAGGCGGTAATTACAAATTCACAAACTCTCTCGGGAGTGCTGGCTATCTGTACGCAGGAACGGGAGGGACAAATATCATCAACGCAGGGACGTTCGTCGATTTAGGGTTAATGGGGTTTTCTTTTTTGGGAAATAACGGAAAAAATTTGATCCAAAATGGTGCGATTGTGACAAATGGGTCTTCGATTTCTGGTGGAAGCGTAAATTCTAATCTGCTGCAAATATCAAATGGATCATGGCTGAGTGCATCAAACTCCTCCACATCGTTTAGTGCTGGAGGCGTTAGCAACGGAGTCGTTGTGGACAACTCCACTCTGTTAATGGGGGCTTGTTCGTTTGGCCAGAACAGCGCAGCAAATGGAACTGGAACAGGTGGATCGTGCTGGTTGGTGCTGACCAACGGGGCTTATGTTTCGGCTGGTACATTCGCGTTTGGATCACAAATTTCATTTACTCAATACGGTATAAATTATTGCCGTGGTTTTGTTTCTGGATTAGGAAATAATAGCACACCATCCACCCTTAAATTGGGGGGCGCATTTGGTGTAGGCACTGCACAAAGTTCCTGCTCGAATATTTTTATAGTTGGAGCAGGTGGCGTTGTTACCGGCGAAACTACCGTCGCGGTAGGCACCACCGGAACAAACATTGCCAATCAGTTGATTATCAACAACGGGGGGCAGGTGTTTGCATCTGGCGCAATTTCTGTTGGGAATGGAACGGCCCCGTCGTCGAACAACATTGTATCTGTGGGACAAGGCAGTGTGCTGGCGGGCGGAAACATGAGCTGCGGCACCGCGTCGGCGATTACTAACGACAGAGGCACATACGAGTATATGCTGACCCCCACTCTCACGCCGGGCACTTTCGGGAACATCTCGATAAACAATGGTACAATTAGTTATTGCGGGGGAAACGTCGCAGAGGTGTTGTGTTCGCAGTCGGGTAAAGTTTTGGATTACACAGCAAAAATGTCATTCGGCGGCACAAACGCGTTTCAGCTCAACAATGCGACAAATGTCAATTCTGGTGAGGCATACACGTTTGGCCCAAGCACACCTTTTAACTGGTGGGCGTTGAGATTGATTAGCGGTGGTTACTGGCGTGGCGGAAACGCAATATTTTCTTCGGGCAGCGCGCTGGTAGTGTCAAACGGCATTAACACCATCGCCACCAACGTGATCATGCAGGCGGGATCATCGCTGGTGATCGACGTGGGAGGTGCGGCGACTAGTCAGCTCAACATTACCGGGCAGACGGCTAACTTTTCCAACGCCACCCTTGCAGTTTCTTTACGCAACGCACCCACTCCCGGCGCAACCAACATCATCATTACCAGCCAATACGTGCCAATTAATTTTTATCCTGCAACAGCGTCGGCGGCATACGCAGGCACAACGTACAATTTTACAGTTGGATCAAACGCCACCAACATCTTTTTGGTCGCACAGTCCACCAGTACCAACATCAAAAATCTAGCCATTGGCACTAACAAAATCACCAATGTCTTTTTAGGTTCTCGGCAAATCAAAACTATCCGCATCGGTACAAACACCGTGTGGAGCAACTAGGAGCACACCATGACGCTACCACGCATAATCACCATCACATCCATCATTGTTTCCGTCGTGTGCCTGATCGCAGCCGTGGGCACAGCAGATGACACCAATATTCCTGTGCAGATCGTCCTTGCTCCGCCTGTAAATCTCCCACCCGCGCAGTCACAGCGCCAGTGGCTACAGGCCAACATAACACCTAGCCAGGTCACCAACCTTTGGGCAGTTGTAATGCCGCAGCTCGTCATTCCATCCATCGCATCCAGCAACCACATCCAAAGCCTCAATTTCGTGCTGCTCCCGGATGGATCGGCACGCGTAACGACCATGTGGCAAGCCGACAAACCCTAATTGAGTCACCAAGTCATCGAGACCCCCATACACCACAACAAGGAGACTCATCATGGACATCAAAGACCTAGCAATCGGAGTCGCCAGCGGAATGATTCGCGGCATCATGACCCTCGTATGGGGGTTTTTCGTTGACGCGCATCCGGCAATGGCCAACGCGCTGTCTCCGATCAATGATCCTTTGTTTTCGCAAATCATTGCGACGTTCTTGGGGGCGTTTGTAATTGCACTTGGCGGTGCGATCTTACGCGTTCTCCGGCACAATAAAGTTTTTTCGGAAGCGTTCGACGCGGGATCAACATCTGCAACGATTGCCATCGCGCAGGACAGGGCAGCGGCGTCCGCGCTGGGCAAGCCCACGGCTGGCAATATCTCAATCCTTCTTGCGCTGGTCCTGTCCCTAGCGTCCTTTGCATCCATCGCAGCCGACATTGGCGGATCCAGCGACCAGAAAATTATGCGCGCCATCGATCAGGTCCGCGTCCAGGAGACTGCCTTACGCCAGGAGCTAGACAAACCCGGCCATACCACAACCGAGCGCGCCGCACTGGAAAAGCAGGCTGACGCGCTATGCAACGAAGATACTCGGCTCCTCATCCTGTCAATGTTGCCGTCCACCAATACGATGCACTCGGCTACCAATCACCCCGGCAGCGCCGTGAGCGCCAGCGCAACAAGCGCCTCCACATCATCTGGCCCCCGCCTCTACGCCACGGCAGGCATCGAGCTTGAGGCCCATCACGGCGCGCTGGCCGGTGCCAGCGATTACGGCAGCATCCTGCACGTCGGGGCAGATTACGGCCTGCTGGGCGTCGAGGGCGTTCTCACCGGCCCTCTGGACAAATCACAAACACACGTTCGCCGTTCTGCCGGCGTGGATCTAATCGTCTCGCCTTTATCCGGTTACCTTTTGCAGCCCTTCATCAGCGCTGGCGCCGGGTACTACTATGGCACCACCCGCTACGACACCTACGCCACCTGGGCAGCCGACATCGGCGGCGGTCTACGTCTCCCCATCAGCGATCACGTTTTTCTACAGGCATGCGGACGCGTCATGCTTCCCTTCGATACCACCAGCAACGTCTTCCAGATCGGCAACCGCTTCCAGATGGTTTCGCTGGAGATGGGAGCACGCTGGTGAATACCGAGAGCGTCCAGTGTCGCAAGGTGGCTTTTGGCACGGGCATGGAGAAGCCCGGAGACTTCTGTTTCGATGAATCCCGTACCACGCTCTATGTCTGGTACCCCGAAACAAGCGCCCCGGATGCAATTGCCATCAGTAGAAGTCCCTCGTGTGATTCACGCGTGTGGCTGTGGGACGGGAACGAGGATGCTCCGTCGTTATATCCGAGTCTTGGTTCGTGGACATGGCACGGCTGGCTAAATGCCGGAAAACTAACTTCATGCTGAAGGATACCCCTATGCGTAAAATCCTATCCATCGACGGCGGTGGCTGTTTCGGCGCGGCACCTGCCGAGGTGATCCGGCGCTCCGGCTGCTTCCAATGGGATGCCCTCGCTGGCACCAGCATCGGCGCAGCGCTCGCCATGTCTCTTGGCCTCGGCATGCAGCAAAATATATCCGCCGACTGGTTCCAAAAGTGGATGCCCGAGGTCTTCACTCCCCCATCTATCTGGCGCAAGCTCAATTCGCGTATCTCGCAGTACGATGACACCGGCCTCAATCTCGCCTTGCAGGCAGCCTTCGGCGATCTTCGCTTCGGAGAGTGCCGCGTCCCCACCTTCATCCTGTCCGTAGACATCGCCAACGCCACGCTCAAAGTCTGGGACTCCACCGACGCCAAGGACGGCGCAGAACCAGCCTGGGAGATTGTCCGCCGCGCTGTGGCCGCAGAGACCTACTTTCGCGCATGGTGCGGTCACGCCGACGCCGGGATCATGGCCAACAACCCGTCCATGTGCCTGATCGCCGCATGCGCCAAGCGCCTCGATTGGCCCCTCAGCCAGCTTTCGCTTGTCAGCCTTGGAACCGGCTCATCAGCCTACGAAAGCGCCTTTGGAACCGGTCCGCATGGCGAGCTCACCACCGCTGCATGGGCTGTGGACGTGCTACTCCATGGTTGCTCGGACTGCATGCACGAGTATTTCGCCTCATCACTCGCCCCCCGCATGGCCGGATACCTACGCGTCCAGTTCTCCCGCGGCGCCAAGGCCGATGGCTGGCGCATGGACAATCCGGACATGGCGACAATTTGCGTCAACAAATGGGAAACAGAAATCAACGCCGCAGCGGCAGAAGTCGCCAAAGTCTAACGGAAAGAATAGCCATGTCACCGCAAACCATGGAAGTCAACACGCTTGTCAACCAGCTAAACGACTGCATTTCAGAAATGAAACGCGAAACAAAACCACACGGAGCGTGTTCTGCCCACTGGCCGATCCACACGGCTCTGCGGCTGCTGTTGGAATGCCAAAGCGCTATTCTGAAGGAGCGTGCAGAAGAACGTGCGGCACGGGAGAAGGAAAAGAAACAGGCTCGTGCGGAGACAATTTCAATCGCCATTGCTGTCGCCGGTGTGATGGGTGGCATAATCGAATTGATTTGGAAACGGTAATACATTCACGCGCGAATTAACCCAAAAACGCAGATTGTTCTACCGGCAAGACTTTACTGCCTGTTTCACGCTTGCGCCGAACCATCGAGACGCCGACGATGGGAATCAAAGAGGCAAACTATTTCAAAACGCTAAAAGGAGTCGTCATGAATCGCATGTTCATCGCCATCGCCGCACTGTTCATCGTCGCAACCGCGCAGGCCCAAAGCTTTCTGGGTTATGGCGTGTGGGAGCGTCCGGACTCCATCAAGGTTGCCACGAACAACATCGGCACGAACCTGACCACGTCCATCACGAACGGCGATTCCACGGCGATCATGGTTCCCGTCGTTTCGCTGGTTCGCGGAACTCCGTTCAGCGGCGTCAACCCGACGAACATCATCACCGCGGCATTCACCCCGGCTAGCGGCTCCAAGTTCAACATCGGCACATGGACGTCGCAGGTTGTAAGCAATGAAGCGCTGCAACAGTTGACGCTCTACCCTCCGCTGAAAGTTGGCGATTCGCTCACGCTGACAGATTCATGGACCGGCGCGACGAACGGTACTCAGATCCTGACGTGGTACTTCCTCGTCAAGATTAACTACTGATCTGCCATCTGCTTCGCCACCGTCAACCAACCGCGAGACCTCAACCATGAAACGCAAGAGTCACCAGAGCATCCGGGCCTCAATCGACCTTGCGGTTGATTTGCGCCTTGGCAATGATGACCCGTTCAAGGTTGAGGCTGCGGCAGACGGCAAGGGCCCGCCCCGGCTGATGATCCACGCCTACAGCGGCGTCCCGTTCAGGCAGTGGTGGAGTCAGGACCCCGTCGTCGTCAACCTCGCCGGCATGAAGCTGCCCGCGAAAGCCGAACGTCTCGTACTGCTGATGGATCACGATCCTTCGCGCCCCATCGGCAACGCTACAGCCGTGAACAAGACCGAGAGCGACCTGTATGTCGAGGGCATCGCCTCGGTTCCGGGTCCGGACACGGACAAGTTCGTGCAGAGCAGCAAGAACGGCTTCCCCTGGCGCGCGTCGCAGGGCGCAAGCAAGCTGAAGGTCGCCTACATCCAGGAGGATGAGGTTCTCGAAGTGAACGGCCAAGAATTTCCGGGACCCCTGACGCACGTCGTCTCGTGCGAACTGCAGGAAGTCTCAGTTGTAACCATGGGAGCCGATGACGATACTGATAGCGTCGCGGCATCCGATCAGGAAAGGGATGAAATCATGAAGCGCATCCGTGCCACCGCGACCGGCCAGGAAGCCGTTGTCGATCCCAAGGCCTCGGGCGTGAAGGCCGGAGCCGAAACCGCGAAGGTAGTCGAAAGCGAACAGCCCAAAGTGGTCGCCAAGGCAACCGAAAAGGGCGCAGCGCCCGTCGTGGTTGTTGATGAACTGCAAGCTCGGCGCGAAGCCCATGCCGTAGAAGTCGAGCGCACCGCCGCCATCCGCGCCATTGCGGGCATCGACGCCAAAGTCGAAGCCCAGGCGATCCGCGAAGGCTGGACGGTCGAAAAGACCGAACTGACCGTTCTGCGCTCCAGTCGCCCGACCGGCGTGAATGTGATCATCCAAGGCGATCAGAGCGTTGACAACACGGTCCTGCAGGCCGCGTTGTGTCAGACCCTCGGCCTGGAAAACGTTGAAAAGAAATTCCAGCCAAACGTGCTGGAAGCCGCCGACAAGCAGTTTCGCGGCCATATCGGTCTGCAGCAAATGATCGTTCTCGCTGCTCAGCGCAACGGGTACAACGGCTCGCCGTTCCTTCGCAGCGACTCGGACATGAAGCAAGCCATCCGCGCGGCGTTTTCGTCTGATGGTCTGGACAGCGTGTTTCTGAACGTCATGAACATGTTCCTAATGACGGCGTTCAACGCATGCGAAGACACTTGGCGCGAGATCGCCAAGATTGATCCGAGCGTGAATGACTTCCGGCAGTACAACACGTATGCCAACATCTCCGATCTGATCTTTGAGGATCTCGGAGCAAACGGCAAGATCAAGCATGGCGTGCTGAAAGATCAGGGCTACAGCAACAAGCTCGGCACCAAGGCCAAGATGATCTCGATCACCCGCGAGGACATCATCAACGACTCGATCGGCATTCTGCGTGACATGACGCAGAAGCTCGGGCGTGGCGCTGGCCTCAAGCTGAACGTGGACTTCTGGACCTGTTTCCTGGATGACGCCGCGTTCTTCACCGCCGGCAACAAGAACTTGCTCGCCGGCGCTGGCACGGCTCTTGGTCACCCCGGTCTCAAGGCCGCGCAAACCGCGTTCCGCAAGCAGACCGGTCCCGATGGCTACCCGCTCGGCGTCGAGGCCAGCATCCTGCTGACGCCTCCGGAGCTGGAAGTCACCAGCGCCGAACTGATGACCTCCACAATGGTCAACACCGGTGGCGCGGCCACGGACCGTCAGGTGCCAAACCGCAACATCTGGGGCGGAAAGTTCAAGCAGGCCACATCGGCGTACCTGTCTGGCAACCTCAAGAACTCATCCGGCACGGCGCTGGGAAGTTCCACCGCCTGGTACCTCGCGGCCAAGCCCGAGGATCTGCCAGTCATCACCGTGGGTTTCCTGCGTGGCGCAGTTGCCCCGACGATTCAGCAGGTACAGCCGGATAATGATGATCTCGGGATCGTCATGCGCGGCTTCTTTGACTACGGCGTGTCCAAGCAGGTCACGCAGGCAGCCATCAAAAACGCAGGCGTGTAACCGACTCTGCGTCGCCCCTTGGATTTTAACCTCGGGGCGACGCGAGCAAACCCATTGATTGACAAAGCATAGGAGCAAAGCAGCACATGACACCCACACCCGCAACCTACCTACAGTCCGATGAAATGATGCCGTATCTCAACTCTACGGTTAGCGACATCGCGGCTGGCACGGTCGTCGTTCTCAGCACCGGTCGTATCGGCATCGTTGGTCGCAAGATCCAGGCCAATACGCTTGGCGCCCTTTACATTGAGGGCCTGTTCCGTATCACCAAAGACGCCAGCGTTGTCGCCATCGGCAACGATCTCTGGTGGGACGCGACCAATCAGGTCGCCACCACGACCAAGAGCGCCACAGCCAACATCTGGCTTGGCACGGCGGTATCGGTGCAGGTCACCGGCGACACCACGGTTGACTTCATCCTTGGCGAAGATCGCGTTCCGCAGGTTTCCGCGGCGATCACGGACAACACTGGCGGCGCGACCGTCACCACGTTTGCCGCGATCTCGGATCAGGCGACCAAGGATGCCGTCCATACCATTCTGGTTGCTCTGCGTGCGGCTGGCATCGTGGCTGCGTAAGGTTCGTTTCAGATCCAAGGGCGCGGCTGGTCATTTTGCGGCCGCCGCGCCTGTTTCATTGCAGACATGAAAGTCACACCAGAAATGATGTCCCGGCACCTGTCGCAGATAGCGTCATGCTTTCCTGCGACACAGGTAACGTTGTGCTTTCAAGGTTTCCGCGTTCCCGCCGTCCGCACCCGAAAGCGCCGCACGCAAGGCGTCAGCGATAACGTTGCGCGTGAAGATGTCGACCAGACGCTGGCGTATGTCATGCATAAACTCGGCCGTCAACCCGAAATCGGCGACATGGTTGAGGTCCTTGAACACGACAGCAAGAAAACCGCGTCCCGCCAGCGCGTCATGACGATTGACTTTGACACCATGTCCGACTCCATCCGCCGCCTTGGCCTTGTGCGTGAAGAGGCGGTGCATTCATGATTGACGCCAGCACCATAATCACGCCAGGTGACATGGCCCGCGTTCAGAAGGCTATTGAGGACAGGCAAAGGCTTCTGGGAAAGTCCGCTCAGGACAGTGTGGTCTACGGCGCCATCCGCATGCTCACGTCGCTGCGGGCCAGCACGCGCAAAGGTCAAACCACGCGCAAGGCACTGCCGTACAAACCGGAACATGGTCGACCTGCATCAGATCGCTACCATATGCGCGGTGGCGTACTGCGGCAAATATGGGGGCTTGAGGTTTGGGAACAGGGACTTGATCACCCACGAGTTAAGGTTCCGATGATCCAGCACCCCGTTGGACGCCCAAGCAAACGCGAAGGAGAAAACGCAAACGCCTACCATAGGCGATTGCGCCTGTCTGGCCTTATGTCCATGCGTCCGGCCTGTTCGCGCGGCGAAGCTGAATCCAGTCGTCTTGCCAAAATTGGACGTGTCGGCTTGGCGCAGCGGGCTTGGGTTGTAGCTCAGGCAGAATTACTTGGAAAAGGAAGCAGCGGCGGCGATCGCACAGCAAATATCGCCCGTGAGAACGTCAGCACTACGCGTTTCACCGGCCTGCATGATTGCATGATCACCATCAACAACCGACTAGGATACGCCGCCATGGCGTTCAAAGAGTCCGGAAGCCAGGCTGTGTCAACGGCCGCCAAACGCTGCTACGCTGCCATGACAGCCGTCCTGATGAAGCGCTTAACCGGTTCTGCCATTGGTAGCACATCCGATTATGAGCGCCTTGGCGTCGATTATCCGGGGGGGGACGAATGAGCGACCCAACCCCATTCATCCCCGAGGCCGTTTGCTGTGGTGCTGTTGCGAGCGCCATCAAGACCGCGCTTGCGACCATATTCCCGAAAGTGCTGGTTTACTCGTACTGGGATCTGGCCCCCGCCGTCAAAGTGAACCTCGAGCAGGTCGCGCCATTCATCAGCGTCAACGCGGCTGTGTGTACTCCATCCGGCGTGCGCTCCAAAACACGCACACTGCACATGACGATCTTGATTGCCACGCACCCAAACGAAGACGAAAAGGGCACGCAACTAATGAAGCTTTACGCTTTGGTGCGCCCGGCGCTCGAAGGTCTGGCGCCGACAGACCAAACGACCTTGCGCACCACTGAATTTCTAATCACAGGCGGCTCTCGTGGATTGGATAACCGCGGGGCTTTCATCGTCATCAATGGCACATACGGTGCCGTAATCGAACCATAGGAGCACGGCCATGCAAGGTACACAGATTGATTATTTCGGGCTTGTCGCGATCACGGGAAACAACCTCTTGCTTGAACTAAAATCAAGCAGCCTGAATCCGTCGCAGGACGAAGCCACGGCATCCAACCGTCGCGGAGATGTTATCGCGAAAAACGTCTACAACCAGCGCAGCGACCCGCAGTGCGTTTATTCTGTGATCGGTACCTATGTGCTGTCGGCCCTGTCGCTGGGCAAGATGTATACGTTCAACAGCGTGAATTACATCCTGACGGAGGTATCCGTTGCCACGGCGAATGGGTCTGAGCTTCCGCAGTTGACACTAAAAGGCATGCAGGTGCCTTCCACCTATGACGATTCGGTCGCATACGCCAAGCTGCCGCTACCCGCAATCTCCATTGCCGGGAGTTTCGCCGCCCAAAATCTGGCATTCACGACCGCTCCCATTTCCGAGACAAGCGGTGATATGACCAAGTCCGACTGGTCCGCTACGGCGCAGGTCGCTTACGCCAAGGATCACGCCGGCGTCATGCTGGCCGCCAGCATCTATGGTACGAAGTACGAACAGAAGGTTGACTACGTGTTGACCATTATTGCGAACGCCGCACCAACTGTCACGGCCCCGACTGGATACTTCGTGTCCAGTCTGCCGACCATGGACGAAAGCCAGACGGACTACGCGTCCGGATCGTTCGCCATTACCAGCTTCGGCGTGCGCGCGGCGTAAGCAACAGGCGCAGGAATCCGTTATGTCCGCGACCGTCAGCAAATACGCGCTTGGCGTGATCGACCGGCTACAGGGCGAAGGAAAGACCCTGACGCCGGTCGATATCATCCGCCTCAACGCGCTCGGTTTGCGCGTCGAAAACCCGCGCGCGGAGCTTGGCGCCATCGAGGCCCCGGCGGCAATCTGCGTCTCGGGCGTCTGGTTTCATGAACCAACGATTCAAAGCCTGACCTGGTTCGAAAACTGCGCCTGTTGCTGGTGGAGGTTCAGCGACGCCGGCCTTTTCCGCGCCATGTCCTTTTCCATGCACAAGGCCCGAGAGCCCTACGCGTTCACCGGGGATCTGTTGTACGAGGGCCGAGCCCGCAAAGCTGTGTCTGCCTGGTGGAAAAGCCTGCCCTGCACCAAGTCCGAGATTGACGGAGTCATGGACCGGCTGTTGCGCGCGTCCGAAGGCGACGCCAAGGTATCGGACGATGTCGACCACGACGGATGCGATTACGAATGGTTGCTGACAGATCTTGAGCTCGCCACGCATCAATCCCGCGATCGCTGGCTCACAGAAACACTGAGCTACTGCCTTTCCGTGCAAAAGAAGTGGTACCGCAATAAGGTGTCCGAAAGTGGCGGGGACACCACGGCCTTGACCAAAACAGCCTACTTGGATGCCAACGCCGCAGTTTTGCGGCTCTGTCAGGAGATCAGAAACCGTGGGTGAATCTGGAACCATTACCCTGATCATTCGTGCGCGAAACCTTGCTAAAGAGGTTTTTCGAGACGCCGCTAACGACGCCAAGGGGTTTGGCGGTCAGTTGGGGGCCTTGCGCGGTCTCGCCAGCCTCAACGTCTGGCTGGAAATGGCACACCTCATTGAGCACGTCATCCGGCGCATCAACGAGTGGAAAAAGGAACACATGGCCGCCATGGCCGAAAGCGCCAAGGCAGAAATCGAGTTTCGCAACAAGGTCCGGGAAGCGTCTCAGGTCGACGAAAAGACCATTTCAGAGACACGCAGCACGTTCGACAAGGGAGAGGGCGCGCGCGGAAGGATGGAAGGCGGCGGGGATGAGCAAGCGCGCCTGCACGCACAAGAAGAGGCCATTGCGGCGCAGGAAAAAAAGATTAATCTTTTGAAAGAGGAGGCCGAAGCCACGATCAAAGTCCAGGCCGAGCAAGACACTCTTGCTAAGAAATACGAGGGCATGGCCGGGACCGCCACTCTTGCCATAGAAAAGGCCAACGCTACGCTGGACAAAATGTCCGGAGGGAGTGGCGGCGCCGCATTTCATAAGCTGGATCCCGCTGCGCAAAAGATGCTTACCGATGACGCGAATGCTGCGCTTGTTCGGGCAAAAACGGATCAAGCCGAAGCAATTAAGAGTTTTAACGCTACCCAGAAACAGCGCAACGAGACGGTTGAGAAGCTGGCCATAAACGAACAAAAGCAAATCACCGAAGGCAAGAATCTTACCAACCTGCACGCCCTGCACGAAGAACAGAACAGGGCCGTTGACATCAAGAATGAGGGCAAAGGTGCAGCCGCAGAAGCACAGGGGCAACTTGATCAGGCGAGAGGGTTTGCCGCCAAGGCCGGTATCTTTGACAAACAGCTTCGCGGTGGGAAACTGACCGATGAAGAAGAAATTGCCATCGGGTCTGAAAAGGGCTTGCGGATCCAGAAACAACGCCTGAAACAGATCAAGATCGATGAAAAGCAGGTAGACGAACTGCGCAAACGCCAGGCTGCACATGTTGGCATGACACCCCGAGAGCGGCAGATTCTTGCGCGCGCGAACGAAAAAGCAAACGCTCAGCTTGCCATGGACGCCGCACGCGCGGCACAGGCAAAAGCCGATGGTATACTCGGAGAGCTCGGTAAAAACACCGTTAAGATGGTCACCGACCTGGATCAGATTCGCAAGGATTTGGCAGCCAACCTACAGGCAAAGTGAGGAATTCATGGGCTGGATCAACACATGGGACGCTATCCCCTTCGTTCCGGCAGACGCTGCAGCTTGCCTGATCATCGACGAAGAAACCCAGCTCGTCAACCGCATCACCACGTTTCTAAATTTGAACGGTGCCGGTTCGCCAAAGGTGCAGCAAAGTCAACTCACCGAATCTCACTATCGGTACGTTGGTTTGACGAAACTCTCTGCCGAAGCCTGCCAGACCTACATGAAGGCCAACATTCCATCGGGGACGATTCGTGGAGCCACCAACGTCAAGCGCGCCAACGAGGCCGATGGGTATTTTTGCGAAATCTGTGACCGCGTCGAAACGCCGTTTGCGGTGGTGACATGATCTTACGTGGCTATCTAAAACGCTTCCAGGCTGGCGATCCTGTGGCGAAGGTGTGCGATCACGTTCACCAGAACCGCATTGCTGCCGCGCTGGAAGACATCCAGGGCGTGGGCTGCAGGATCGACAAGCCCACAGACGGAACCCCCTGGAAGGTCATTGTCGACGGAACGTCAGACATCACCCCTGCCCCCGGAACCATGTCACCAGTCGGGTACGGAAGCAGCTACCCATTCGGATCAAACTACACCTTCGGGATATTGGCCAGCGACAACGTGCTCACCGTGTACAAAGGCAAAGCGCGCAGATTCACCCTTCCCGTTTACAAAGCCGATACTACTGCTGTAACTCTAGCCGATGGGCCAGCCCAGCGTGTTTGCTGGCGATGGTCCGTAGATTCTGGCTTGGAAATAATGACCACTGCGCAAGTAGACGATCCGCCATCTTGGGACGGAACTTACGCATCCGGAGTGGTGGCAATATTTGATGTTGCGGGTGGCGTTATCTCGCTAAACGACTACCAGCAATGCGGAATAGTACCTCTTGAAATGTTTGTTCCGGCGACGGCTTGACCATGTGCGATTACAAAACAATCGGAAATACAGTCGCAAAAGTTGTCAGCATCCTGGCGGTGTCTGGTGGCCTGCTTTGGTGGCAACGAGCATCGACGTCTTATCCAGCTCCTCACCCGCAGGATGAAGCCGTTATCATGCACTCCATCCTTGAGCGGCATTATGCGCAAGGCAGAACCAATACGCAGTTCACGTCCACTTACCCGGCAAACGTCTCGCAGATCATTTCCGGAAACACATCAAATCTTGTCGTTCCGGCTGGATCTGTTTTGCATGCTGACTACCCATCCGATTCTTACATCGTAGGATCATCGTACAGCGGGGATTTTTATACTGATGAATGGGATTGGAACTCGGCATACGGATACTGCTCCTACACCCCGTCAATCCCTTCGCCCGGAATTTATTATTGGTATGCCGACGGAACGTCTCCATGGACCTTGCTCCCGTATGGTGATTCAGGCGTAACCTCCGGGCCTTCAATACACGCCGAAACCGTTATTTATACGAACGCCGCCGTTTATTCCTACGTCACGAACGGCCCGGAGCATGTGGACACAAACACAGTCGGCGTATTCCCGAATGCGACGTATCAGTATCCAGCCCAAATTAGGAGCGCATTGTCATCCGGGTTTGGTCATTGGGTTCTGCCTCCTGATTCATACATGGCAACCGGATCCGATCCGGGGTTCATAACAAACTTCCCGACAAGGCATCTAGACTCTGACCCCGATTGGTGGACAAACTTGGTGACGCGGTCAACGAATACGGTGGACGTGAACGCCGGAAAGCTCTTTGCCTTCGAGCGTGACAACAAGGCGTTATTATGGTCAATCAACGCCTACAACGACATGGCGCGAGCGCTGTCGTTGATGCAATGGCAGGAATCACAGCAGTCACTTTCAGCGGATTACACTACATGGGACGTTACGCTCGTGTCTGTTTTCTCCGGTGACGGGACTCTGCCGACCGATCATGGCGGATGCTCTAATTTTGTGACGGTCGCCAACCTGGGAAAGCTCTCGCCTGTTTTCATTTTTCAAGGGTATCTTGATTACAGTCTTGCTTATGCCATTAACGCCGGGCATGGCGCTCCGGCGGTTGAAATGAACGGATCTTGGTTTGCTGATACGTATATTCCCTTTAGCGACCCACGGAGGTATTCTGGGTACGTTCACTGCCACACATGGATTCAAGGGGCATCATCTTTATTCACGAACACAACATGTTTCTCTCTTACAAATATTGCCTTGTGCCTAACCAACAACGGGAGCGCCTGGTCAATATCACAGAAAGACCCTCCGCAACCGTATCTCGACATGGCGAAAAACGGGGCAGTGATCGCTACGACAAACGTCGGTGTTCTGCCCGGTGCGGGATTGGCATTTATGGATTTCTCCACGAACACGCTTTTCCCGTCCGCGATTGCTGCGATGTACAACACCGTTGATGATGTGATCGCAAAAACGCAGCTCGACATAGAGTCTATCGCGTCCACAAACGGGCCGTCTACGCAGTTCAAATACTACTACCACGGCTATGCTCCGTATTATCCAGACGTAGGCGCATATTCCAACAGCGCGAGAAACCTACCCTATACGCAAGGATCCGCTGTTCCGCTATTCACTTTTCGTGTCCAGCTTGAATCCCTGACCGACTACACCAAGCACACCCCCGTGAGGTAGACCATGAAACGTATCGCCATTCTTGCCCTTCTCGCCGCCGGGATCGCCGCCGCGCAGCCCACCAACACGCCACCCGTGCGCCTGATGTTCAACCCCAGCACGGTCATAGTCATCACCGGCGCCACCACCAACCGGGTCGCTTACCAGACCGCCGTTACCAACGGACTGCTGACGCTTTCCATGCCGGCCGCGTCGCTGGGACTGACCAACGCCCCCGCGGGATGCTTGGGCGTTCTAATCCTTCGCCCGTGATTCATTTGACGCGCTTCAAGACTTCAAGCAGCTTTTCCGCGTGCTGCTGTTGAAGGACGAACACGGTTTCTCCAATGGTCAACTCACACGTCGCCTTAGGCTTATCGTTGATCAGCTTCAACGCAATCTGGTCAATGCTAAACACTTCGGATTCCTCCCGCGTTTTTGCTGGTGCGGAATTCATTGCCTTTCGCACAACCTGAATCGCAGCCGTCAGGTTCGTCAATTGGCATGAAGCCATTTCAACCGACTGCAACTTAACCCCCTGCTCTTGTTCAGACCTCACCGGCTGCCATGAGAACACAATCAGGCTGTCGTCAGCCTTTTTCACCCTTTCGATTTTAACCGCCAACGTGTCAAGGTAGTCGTGTTGCTTCTGATCCGTTGTGTTTCCGGTGAGCGTGTTTTCTGTCCACGTTATTTTGGCATACTTGGCGGGCAGCCGGACTGTTTCAGCGGACCATGCCACAGAAGCCAGCCCCATGAACAGAACGCAAGAAATGAGGAAGCGCATAATTTTACCCCTTTGTTTTTAGAACCGTTGTCCAAAGACGCTTGAAATTATCAGGATTCAGCCTGAGTGACAAATTCAGCCGTAGCCATATTCTTGCAGCCCTCAAGTTCTCCTAATGATTTCTATCCTGAACCTTTCCCCTTGATACGTCAAGCATGCTTGGCGTATGTTGTCTGCCTGTCGTATCCACCAACCATCAGGAGCCAGCCGATGAAATGCTGCCGCAAGGGAACGCACGCCCGGATCGCCGCACGCCTTCGGGATCACCACCGAATCATGGAAGTGTTGATTGCCGCCGGCCTGGATCGAGCTACAGCCAGCGCCAAAGCATATGAGCAGGTCGCCTTCCATCCAAGATTGACCAAACGCCGCCGCGCTGGCATCATTGCAGCCAACTCATGAAGACACCCACCTGTCCAGATTGCGGCACCCCGCTAACCTGCTACTGCCCCTCCTGTGCCGGCAAGAAAGGCGGCAAGGCCACCGGACCCACCAAGGCCCGCACTGTCACCTCAGAGTCCGCCCGCGCCGCCGTCAACGCCCGCTGGACCAAGCTTCGCAAGTCCAAGACCCTCAACAACCGGTAGCAACAAAACCGGCACTTCGACAAATAGCCGACTGGGGTGCCAGTCATGGGCACTTGTCGAAACGGTTTCAGGCAATACCGGATACCGGGCTCGAAACCCGCCGTCTGGCTGACGGTTTACAGACAGCACGAATGCCCGGATAACCCGACGTAACTCCACTCGATCCCCTGCCCCATTCTCAACGGCCGTCGCCATCTTTGAAAAATACGATCCCATCTGGTCGACCGCCAGGCGCTCCGCAATCTCACGATCTACGACAGCCCGCAATCCTTCAATTTCTGATCGTAGGGTGTCTGCCTTTTGGGCAAGATCTTCGGCCGCATGATTCGCCAGACGAGCCGCCGCGGGAGAAAGCAATCCGGCCGACAGGTTTTTGACGATGCTGGCCGTCTGCTCCTCGAGTGGCACGAGTTCCGCCTGTTTGGCGGCTAGTTCGGCTACGGCTCCGGGCTGGCCGTCAGCCAGCCGGATCCGCGCGGACTGTGTGGCGGCTTCAATGACGCCAGGCTGCCGCCAGAGGTCTGCCATCTGGCGCGCAATCGACGCCTCCAATTGGTCGGCGCGGATGTATTCCCTGCGGTCAGGACACAAAGAGTCCTGGCATCGATAGTACGGCCAAAGGTTTTTGCCTTTGCGCTGACTGCATGGCGACATGGCGCGTCCACAAGTGCAGCGAACCATTCCCGAGAGCAGATAATCGTAGGCACACGTTGCCGGCCGCGGTGATGACCGTCCGGAAGGCAGACGAGATTGTACGGCTTCCCAAAGATCCGGAGTCACAAGGCTATCGTGCTTGCCGTCGTAATACTTTCCTTCGAAAGGAACCTTACCAATGTAGACCTGCGCGCGAAGCATCCTCAACATGGTTGCCTTTGGAATGCCCCACCACTCACGGATACGCGTAATCCCGTCGCCACGGGCGTAGCGCTGGAACAACTCCGTTACGCGCGGCGCTTCTGCGGGGTCAGGTTTTAAGCCGCCATTGGGAGTGCGCAAGTACCCGCGTGGTGTCGAACCGACCACGTAGGCGCCATGCTCGGCCATCCACCGCATCTTGTCCTTGGTTTTGTCGGCGTTTTGCTGACAGAAGTACTCGCTGATATTGACCATGATCCCCATCACCATGCGCCCCATTGGGCTTGCGAGGTCGAGGTTTTGGCGAACGATGACCAACCCTTTACCGGCGCGGTTCAAGGCTTTGAGGATGTCAACGTATCCCTCTTGACTGCGGGTCAGACGGTCGATATCCCATACGGCAAGTGCGTCCCACTGGGCGCGTCCGGTATCGAGTTCTGAGATAATAGACCGCAGAACAGGCCGCGCGTTGTTGCGACCGGTCTTAAACTCCTCTGGGGGCGCTGCGTCGAACGTGGCGGCTGGATCTCGACGCATTAGGTCCGCACGGCAATTGGCGTCCTGTGATTGGCAGGACGTTTCGCCGGTCCAGTCAGACCCGCGTGGGCTGACGCGTGTGTAAATCAGATAGCGCATGGATTTAACGACGTGGGGTCTTTTTCGTCGCCTCCGTAATCAGGTCAGACACTTCCCATTTTCCCATCTCGGGCGTGATGCTGATTCCGAGTCGTCTGGCAAAACTACATTGATCCGGCGTGGGCTCTGACCAGCGATCAAACCCCCAGAACGTGCGACGCTTTTCTTTGGCACTTTCGGGATTGGTCGTTGCGCGTGGGGTTTCAATTCGGATAACGGGAGGTGGTTTTTTACGAAAAAATCTTATGTATTTGGGTGATCCAGGGGACGCATCCGTTACTTTTGGATAAGTTTTCTTTTGCCTGCATCCAGTGGCGACAAGAAGCAGCCCAGTCAAAAATAATACGCCTCCGATTAACCTCCCGTCACGTTCCGAAGAAGAAAAAAAGCAACAACTACCCAGCATTATGAGCATTGAGGATGCAATGATTCTGAAAAAATGCGGGGCCTTTGTTTTCACATCGGTGGTCATTTTTTTGCAACCTATCGCTACAACGAAAGGATCTGCATTCTTTCCTTATACCCGCAACGTGGCCGATGCTCGCACGCGCAGCATGGGCGGTCGGGGTCGTGCGCGCACAGCGGAAAGGTCAGGATGCGGCCTGCATCCGCTGTGCGCTCCGATGGGTGCGGGTAAGTTGGCGTCCTGTGGAGGTTGAATCTCCGTTTGTAGCCTTGTCGTTTTTCATGGCGACAACAAGAACCGAGTTGGTGAATGCTGCCAGAGATAATCGCGCTTCCTTCGCAGAAGCAACAAGCCACTCCCTGACATCCTCGTCAACCGTTACGGCAAGAATCGGTTTTTTTCTCACGGTCTTCATATTGCCCCCTTGTTTATGTGTAACAGAGTATCACAATATTCAACGCCGGTATATGTAAAATCGTGTTCAACAGAGTTTAACTTTTATTGTTGAACTATGTGCAACGGTGTGCGACACTCTTGCACATGAAACGAGATGACAGGCTTCACATTCGGACAGAAAAAGAACTTATGACCTGGCTTCGAAGGTCGGCGGCAAAACGCCGAACCACGGTGTCAGAACTAGCCCGCCAGCTACTCTACAGTGAGTTTGAAAAGCGCCACGCGAAGTAACAGATATCGTAAGCGCATCTTCCTCACTTGGACGATCCATGGCTATCAAACTCCACCCCCCTGAGCTTGTCGCGTCAGACTGCGGAAACGCATTGGCGGCATTGGTCAACTGGGCGGTCAAACGAGACGAAGAACTGAAGCTCAAAAATCGAACCGAAGAAAATCAGGAGAATTGAAATGAGACGCGTAGGAACGACAACCGAGGGCGAAGCAATTGTGGTGATGTCAGAAAGCGAAATTGAACGCTTCTATAAAACTTCAAACGCGCTTCCGAATAATCTGTTTGTTGCGCTGTGCTATCCGGCGGCAAGACGCGTGTCTGGTTATTTGTCCAGCAAGAATCAGGACCCGCAGCGTGAACTCGGCGGATATCGCGACTTTCAGAAAGGCGGCTGAGCGTGAATCAGGACCTACGCTACTCGTCTGAACTTTGGCCGTTGATCGTTTCCGGACGCAAGACCAGCACGATCCGCAGAAACACCATGCTTGCTCCTGGCGACATCGCCACGCATGTCAACACGAATGGCGATCATATCAACACGCGCGTCACTACCGTCAGCCGAATCAATATCGACAAAACGGAATATGCCTCACCGATCAAGATCACCGTTGATGGCATGCGTCTGACCGGACCGCAGATGCGCGAACTGGCGGAAATGGACGGATTCAATGGCGCTGCACTTCTGCTGATTGCGCGTATCGAAAAGCTCTATAGCCTGCCGTTCGATGGCGTACTGATCGAATGGGAAGCGCCCGAAAAACAACCGATTTCACAAAAACAAACCAAGGAGTAGTGAGATGGCGAAGAAAACACCGAAGGGCAAGACGCCCGATAAGAATGTGGAGACGTTCCCATGCTGCAAGTGCGGAACGGCGAGTACCAACGAGCCTCAGGATGGGCGCGTGTTGTGCGAAGCGTGCGTGCTGAAGGCAGCCGAACCGCAGCCTATCCTTCCGCGCATTGTGCGCTACCGTGAAAACCTTCCGTGCAAGCTGACTGACCGCGAGTTGCTGGATCTGGGAGACCGCATGGCCGAGGTCGGTCAAAGCTACTCCGAGGAAGAGTCTGCGCTGGATGGCATCAAGAGTGAGTACAAGGCCCGCCTGACCAAGCTGGAATCAGAGGGTGCCTTGCTGGCTACGAAGATTCGCGCCAAGAACGAAACGCGCGAAATCCAGTGCGAGCGCGTGTTCGATTATCAGACTCGGAAGATCGTCGAACGCCGTTGCGACAATGGGGAGATTGTCCGCACCCGCGACATGACGGACAGCGAAGCGCAAATGGAACTGGACCTGCGCGACAAAGCCGAGCGCCAGGCAGAGGCGGAAGTCCGCGCCGGTATCACCGAGGAAATGGTCATGCAGGCCGTGGCCGTGTTCCGGTCCACCAAGCGCGCGTCTTTGAGCGCGATGCAGCGCCGCATGAACATCAACGCTACAGTCGCCGTGGCGATCATGGAAATTTTACAGGAGCGCGGCGTTGTCGGACCGACCAAGGGAGAGGAACCCCGCGAAATCCTGATTGACCTGGACGCGCCGGGAGCCGGGGAAGCGCCCGTGAAACCAAACGAGTCCTCGCAGGGAACGTTGTCCATCGTTGACAGGGACGAAGACGAGCAACTGATCGAGGACGCCGAATCCGCCAAACCCGGTAACGACTTTATCGCCAGCGTGCGTCTGCAGTATGACGACCGTGGGACTATCACGGACGCGCAGCGCGAGGCGCTGCAGGAAATCATCGACGAATAGCACGACGCGAACGCGGGCGATAACAATGCGTGGCCGGCTAGAGAGATAGCCCCAAGGAAACGAACATGGGAAACACAATTACAACAAATCCGGACGGATCACAGCACAGCATACCAACCGCATCCACGCGCAAGACGCGCGGACCCACAATCTCCCGATGGCAGATCGCAAAGACCGTCTCTGTAGTCTGTGGCGAAGAATACAAAAGCCCTGAGGCGGCTCTTAAGGCCATCGAAAGCATGGACATCGCGGAGGACCATGTTTACCTGGTCCGCAAGGTCGCGATCAAAACAACGCGCAAGGCGGTACTGGTCTGACCGGACCGCACCCGCGCGAAAGCCATCAAGGGAAATCACGATGAAGATCACAAAACTAACCATTCACAATGTCGGCATCATCGACCACTTTGACATGCCGATAAACAAGCCACTGTACCTGTTCTATGGAGATATCAAGCAGGGCAAGACGACGATCCTGAACGCCATCCGCTGGGCATTCGGCGGCGAGTTCCCGACCGACATCATGCGCCACGGCCAGACCGAGGCGTTCGTGGAGATCCAGGCCGAGGACGACGGAGTTCCGCTGCTGATCCGGCGCGAGTGGTACGTGAACAAGGACGGCACGACCACCAACAGGCCGCTCGTTTTCCAGCGCAGCGGAGTCGAGCAGCCGCGCCCGGCAGAGACGCTCAAGCGGTTTCTCAACCCATTCGTGATGGACGACCGATACTTTGTGGACATGTCCGAGCTGGAGAAGGGGCGCTACCTGTGCCGCCTGTTCGGCGTGGACACCCGCGCAGAGGACGCGCAGATCGGCGCGATGTCAGAAGAGGCCAGCCAGCTCCGCATCACGATCAAAACTTACGGAGAGGTGATCCCCGTAGAGGTTAGTCCTGCCGACCCATCCGAGCTGATTTCCGAGCGCAAGCGCATCGTGGATGCCTGCGAGGCAGACCGATGCATGGCGTTTTCCTCCCTGTGCAGAATCAAAGGCGAGTACGAGGCCCAGTGCCAGATGGTAGAGACGCGCAATGCCGAGGCCCGGAAGCGCAATGAAGCGCGGTGCATGGTTGGCGAACGCATGGACGCCAAAAAGTTGCGCCGCTCCGAACTACTGGCGGAACTAGACGCAATCGAAACGGACCTAGCCAAGGGAGATTGCTGGCTGGATGACCATCCCGCAGCGCTCGTCGAGGATCTACCCGCAGAGCCGGACACAGCGGAATTGCAGGGGAGACGCAACGCCATGCCGGATGTAGCCGCTATTGACCAACGCATCCAGCGGGCCGGTGCGATCAACGAGCAGCACAAGCAGTACCTGCGCGACTGCGCCAAAGCCAAGGAGAAGGCAGCGGACGAATCCCACCTGATTGATCTGGAGCGCAAACAGGCGCAACTCAAGGACGACAAGGTGGCAAAACTGGCCCGCATCGGCGCGGAGTCTGGAATCCCAACGCTGGAATTCCTAGATGGTGGTGACTTCCGGTTTGACGGAACAGCCAGCGCGATGCTCTCGGATAGCCAGCAGATGCAGCTTACCGAGTACCTCAAGGGCAAGTACCCCGATGGATTCAGCATCTCGCTGGTGGACCGAGGGGAATCCCTCGGAAAATCAGTGATGACGCTGGTTGAACGCGCGCGGTCGCGCCGTTCCACGATCTTCTGTTCTGTGGTTGGCGAGCGGCCGGCAAACATCCCCGCTGACATTGGCGCGTTCGTCGTCGAGAAGGGCCAGGTTAAGGCATGACACTGACAACCGAAAACTACCACAGCTCCGAATCAAACGCGGCCTACTGGAGCAACAGCCAGTATAAAGAGTTCCTGTCTTGCCCTGCCCGAGCCGTCGCCGGTCTACAGGGAAAGTATCGCCGAAAACCGTCCGCAGCGCTGGCATTCGGAAACCTGCTGGACCGGGCGTTGACGGCACCGGACAAGCTGGCCGAGTTCATGCGCGGTCCAGAATCGTTCAATGCTGACGGTGACTCGTTCTTTTTCGACAAGAAGGGCAGTACCCGCGACAACGCCGACATGCGGGCGTATCAGAATGTACTGAAGCGCATCCAGTCAGACCCGTTTCTCGCGGATGGGTTGAAGACTTGGAAGACGCAACAGATATTCACCGGGAAGATCGCTGGGCTGCCTTGGAAGGTCATGCTGGACTTCTGGGTTGATGCGCCAGGCAACGAGACGATCATCGACCTCAAAAACATGTCCGACTTCGACGAAGACTGGGTGATCGACCCGGAAACCGGCAAGCGTATCAAGGTCCCGTGGTACGACCGCTGGGGATACTTCCGCAGCATGGCCGTATATCGCGAGGTCGTGCGCCAGAACATCAACACAGATCCACTGGTTGCCCTGTTTGCATTCACCAAGCAGGATCCGCCTGACGCATGTAGCGTGTCATTCGGTAGCGAGATGGCGTTGTCACGCTTCTATCGCGAGCTGGAAATCATGGCATCCCGCCTTCCGGGTTTTGATGCCATGAAGCGTGGCGAGATTCCGGCGCCGCAGTGCGACAGCAATGACTGCGTGTGGTGCCGTGGCATTCATACCTGCGGACGCACGATCAGCGCGGAGATTAACCGGATATACACCGCAGAGTGATCTGCCCCAGCGCAAGCTCATGGGTTAACGAGTGGCGCGGATGCAACGCCGCTGACATCCGGGAAAGCACCGGAACACTCACAACTAAAAAGGAAACGAACCAATGAACGATCAAATACAGGTTTTTCGCCCGGAAGCATCGCAGGAAGTGGCGACGGCAGGCGCTCAGAATGTCGAACTGGCCGCAGCGGTGGGCCGCGCGGTAGCAGAAGTCAAGGCGTCCATGCTTTGCGCCAAGCAGTTTCCGCGTGACGAGGTGGCGGCGTTCTCGAGGCTAATGAAGTCCTGCAAGCGCCAGGGGCTGGCTGAAGCCAGCATGTATGAGTATGAGCGCGGTGGGCAGAAGATCTGCGCCCCGTCGATCCGTCTGGCTGAGGCGGCGGCGCAGGCGTGGGGAAACCTGACCTTTGGCATCGTCGAGGTCGAGCAGCGCAAGGGCGCTGATGGCGTAGGGGAGAGCGTTGTCGAGTCCTACGCCCACGACCTCGAGACCAACACACGGCAGATCAAACGCTTTCACGTTCGCCACGTCCGGGATACCCGAAGCGGATCTAAACTGCTGACAGACGGGCGCGACGTATACGAGCTGGTCGCCAACCAGGGAGCACGCCGGCTGCGGGCCTGCATCCTCGGCATTATTCCCGGTGACGTGATCGACGCCGCGGTGGCCGAGTGCGAAAAAACGCTGGCCGGAAAGAGCACGGAACCGCTGGCTGATCGCATCCGCAAGATGATCTCCATGTTTGGAGAGGTCGGGGTATCGCAAGTCGCAATCGAGGCAAAGCTCTGTCACAAGGCAGAGGCCTGCAGCGAGCAAGAGGTTTCGCGCCTAGGCAAGACGTGGCGCGCAATCAAAGACGGAATGACGACCCCGGCGGAACAGTTCCCGGCCCTGGTCGCTGAATCCAAGCAGCAGGGCGACGCCGAAGCGTCGAAAACACTGCAAGACCGAGTCGGCAAGGGTAAGGCCAAGGCTACTGAAGCGACTGCGTCTGTTGTCGCTCCAACAACGGTAGCGGCCGCTGCCGACGACGTACCGTATTGAACCACCTTCCGGCAACAACGCCGGATACCCGCGCCGTCTGCGTTCAGGTTCGTGATTGAGCGGACGTCGCGGGGAAATTCTCAGGAGCAACCAATGGCCTTTAACCCAATCCCGAAGGTATCCGCAGCGCGAGACTACGGCCGCAAATTCTGCAAAGACATGGTCATCATCGTCAGCACGGATGGCAGAAGCCCACCTACTCTTGAGGTTGTGACCTATGGCGAAACGCGCGAAAAATGTGCAGCTGCGCAAGCGCTTGGCAACGCTGCCTATGAAGCTGTGGAGTTGAAGATATTGGAGGCTGCAAGCAAAGGAGACTGGTAATGCCCTGGATGAACATCAGTTGTCCGAAATGCGGACAGACGAAAAGTCTGGAATCGTGGACTGAACGCACGATCACCGGACCATTGCCAATTGGACAGTACCAATGTCCGAATTGCCAGCATGCGTTTCAACGGCGTTCTACTGGACCAGCAACCATGTGGACCGCACCAAACGGTAATCAACTGTTCTTCCGAGAAAAGATCGAATTGCGCACATGTTCCGCTGTGATGTGAACCCATGCACGATCTAGCCGACATCCTGAAAGAAGCCGACGCTGACGCCCGAGATCGTGTCGAAGGCGAGCGTTTGTGCTCCGAGGTGCTTCCGTGGCTGAAAATGTCAGGAAAATGGATCACGCGCGAAGATCTTGCCAAGCAATCTGGCTTGTCCGCACGCGAGATACGGCAGGCGGGAGAGTATTCGCGCGGTGCCATCATCTTCGGCCAGGCAGGGATACGGTCCGCAGAATCGGCCACCAGAGACGAACTACAGGCATGCGCAGATGCGTTGCAAAGTCAGGCCGACAAAAACAGGCGACGGGCGGCGGATGTGCGGGCGTATTTGCATAGTGGATTTATCGGGACTTATGCGGGAAAGGCATCATGAATATCACACTTAAAACAGAAAACGACACAGAACGTCGCGTGTTGGCGTACCTACATGAAAATGCAAGCGACGTGCTGGCCGAGAAGATCAATGCCGGTAAGAAGACTCTGGCCGGAGCGATCGACTTTGCCAAGGGTGAGGCTCGCAAGCTGGCAAACGGTGAGCCGTGCGTATGCGTTGATGATGCAACGGTGTTTGGTTGGATCGTCCATTTTTTTGAGGAAGACCATATCGCGGAGGTTCCGAAAAAAGCCAAACCTACTGTTGTTTTGCCGTCTGGAGTGACGAAGAGGTCCGCGCCAAAGAAGGCAGCGACTACAAAGCCGGTTGAACCTACCGCAGAAGCACCTGCCCAGTTGTCGATGATGGAATCGCTGTTCGGAGGTGCGAACGCATGAACCTCATGCCAAGTTTCGCGATTGAAGCCGTCCGCACGCACGACTATCAGAAGCACATGCAACATGGATACCCGAACCGAAACCGGTTCTATAAGTTCCTGGTTCCAGATGGCGATGATATGGAGATTTTCACCGTCGCCTGCAAAGCAAAGCGAAACGGCGCTGTCTGCGCAAAAGAGGTTGTTCGTGCCAGCGTTGACGATCCGTTTCTGAGCATCAGGGACGTTGCCTGCTGTTTCATGGGCGGCTACATGGTTGATTGGTCGCGAGAAGGAGTTGGGCCTGATCGCTCCTGGGGATATAGCGGCCGGTGGGAAACTGAACCATACGCCCCACGCTGCAAGTGGAAGATCAACTGCGAGGTTATTAATCCAGATGCACTGCTGTCCCATCCGCGCTTCCGGTATTGCTCATGGACACCAGCCTGCGGCGAAATTATTGACTATTTGAAGGTGTACGCGAAGCACCCGCGCGCCGAGCTTTTGAGCAAGGCTGGAATCGGCTGGATGGGTACACGTGGCGGTTTTGTGCGTCAGTTGGAGGCAGACAAAGGACTGTCGCGGTTCATGTTGGACAACCTTGACGAAATCAAACTCTTGCGGTGCGGTGTGGACATTATCCGCATGGCCTATCGGCGCGGGATCAGCATGGCAGAGGCAAACCGCAGTATTGGCGACCGCAGGAAGTTTCGCGGATACAAGCTGCCGCGCTCAGTTGACGCAACCAAAGCGATTGAATACGCGAAACGCCACAAGTGCAGCCATTACAGATACTGCGAATATCTGCAAAACGTCCAGAAGTTGGGCCTTGACCTTGCCGACACCAAAAACACTTTTCCGCGACGGTTCGTGAATCGCAGCCAGATCGTGTACGACCAGGTGCGCGAACTGGATCGCGTCAAGAACATCGAGCAGGCCAAGGAGCAGGACAAACAGATTGCCGAAGTTGCCAAGCGCTTCACAGCGCTAGAGCGTGGCCTGACGGCCTACAGGGTCACGCTGCCACGCCGAACGGCAGACCTGATCCGAGAGGGAAAGCGACTGCACAACTGCCTTGGCGATGGTCACCACGCCGCCAAGATGGCCCGTGGCGAGGTGGTGCTGGCGTTCGTTAGACGGTCAGAACGCCCCGGATCCGCGTTTGTCGCTGTTGAATACTCACCGAAACAGCGCATGGTTTTGCAGTGCTACGCGGCGAAGAACCAACGTCCCCCCGAACAGGTGATCAAGTTCGTGAATCGATGGTTTTTGAAAAAAGGAAACGCGGCATGATTAACCCACCAAAAGGCATGCGAGTGCCCGAAATGTCCCGTGTCAAAACAGGACCAATGGCTTCATGCCTATTCGACGGAAACAACGGCGCGTTCTTGTTCCGGTTGAATAACGGACAGCATGTCTGCGTCATCTGTTCTGATGGTATGGGATGGGAACACGTATCCGTTTCCATGCAGAAGCGATGCCCAACATGGGATGAAATGTGCGAAGTGCGCGACATTTTCTGGGGCGAGGAAGACTGCGTGGTGCAGTTTCATCCGCCAAAATCTGAGTACGTAAATCAGCATCCGTACTGCCTGCACCTGTGGAAGCCGATAGGTGTCGAATTGCCGAGACCTCCAATGATCATGGTGGGAACGAAAGCGAAAGGCACGATGCCGTGATCAGCGATCCGCAATCCGAGTACCTGCCTCCCCCGTGCGCGATACAACAGCATGGAGCACGGACCACGGCGACGCATAAGTCGGTGTACGCGGTGCGCGAACGATGGGCACGGGTTGCGACATCGGAAGGTAAGACGTTTTGCACGTTTTGCGACTTGGGCGGGGCATCGGGAATCGAGAAGCGGGCGATACTGGACGAGAACTACGAAGGGTAAACAAAAATGACAAAATTCAATAATTATGATCTTGAGGGAATGCCGTCGGTGCTTTCTTGGAATCCGATAGTGATGCGGTGCCCAGGCTGCGGTCTGGACGCAGAACCGTCCTACGCGCCAGGTAGCGCGAACAAGCACTGCTGGCACCTGCGAGCGTGCGACATGGGCGCTGGTAATCCGAAACTTCCCGCATGGATGCGCTCGATCAAGGCTGGTATGGAGCCGGCTGCTATCCATCCTGAAGAGCGATTCGCTCCTGTTTTGCGCAAGAAACCAGCCGTGATCGCCACGCAGTTTATGGGAGATGTTTCGGAATACACCCCCGAAATGTGGACGGCGGTCATATCAGTTATACAAAGTTGCCAGCACCATGTTTTTCTCATGCTAACCAAGTGGCCGGAACGTATCACCGAGACGCTTCCTGACAACGTTTGGATTGGAACAAGCATCACTGACCAGGAAACGGCGGACGCTAGAATACCGAAGCTGCTATCGATCAGAGCAAAGCATAAATGGGTGAGCATTGAGCCGATGCTTGGCCCGGTGGACCTGTTTAAATCAGTCAGTAAATGGCTGGTCTCGTATGGGCTTCGTTGTGACGATTGCTTTTGTCGAATTGAATTTGTTGCATGCGGTCCAGAGACTGGACCGGGACAGCGTTCCTTTGCTCCGGTTTGGCTTCACTCCGTCGCCCACAAATGCGAGCAAGTTGGTGTGACTTTTTATGACAAACAAGATCCTGATCATGACTTGTTTTTTACAAGGCGTGAATGGCCTGAAGAGTGGAAGGCGGTGAAACCGTGATCCCATCCAGAATCCAACTACGACGCGCCAAGGGATGGCGCATGCCACCAAACACAGTCAGCGTGGCCAGACCCGGACCATGGGGTAATCCGTTCATCGTCGGCAAGCACGGAACTACCGAGCGTTGCGTTGAGTTGTTCCAGCGCCTCTGCTACGGAGCACTGACAATTTCAATTGACCATGAATGCGTTGACGCACAGTTCGCTTTCTTGAAGCACGCCGAAAAACACATCGGTTATCTGCGCGGGAAGAATCTCGCGTGCTGGTGCCGGATGGGTAATCCGTGCCACGCCGATGTGCTGCTGAGAATTGTGAACGCGAACCCTTTTTTTGACAAACACGAATCAGGAAAATCAGAAAATTGCCGGATAAAAACCGGAGAGTTCGCACCGAATCGTAGTCCTGATTGTTCAGATTTATAGCATGGAAGGCACTGAGAAATGACACCACCGATCGCATATCGCATCCGAGACTGGTCGCGCCATTTTGAGAACAACCGCACGCGTCAGATGGATGATCTGCGTTGGGTGCCAGTTCCAAATAAACACGACGGAGAAGGCTTCAGAACCATCATGGCCGAAAAAGACGGCATCGTGATCTATGGTTGCTGGCATTTAATCCTGCAAGTGGCGTCCAAATGTCACCCGCGTGGCACTCTAGTGCGATCAGACGGAACACCACACACCCCAGCGTCTCTGTCTCTCAAGACAGGATGGATGCGTTCAAAAGACTTCGAGCGAGCACTGTCTTTTTGCTCTTCTGCGCAAGTTGGTTGGATTGAGCAACTTACAGAATCGAAACCGCAAGACTGTCTTCCGGGTGCTACCAGAACGTCACCCGAGCGTCACCCGACTAGCGACGAAGGGAAGGAAGGAAGGAAGGAAGAGAATAGAAATGAACCGAAGGGAAGAGCTAAACCCAACAACCCTGTTAATAACTTAGAGGCCACGTCAGCGCGTCGTCCTGCATCGGATTCGGCTTCGGTTGATTTGAATCTTGGATCATCGGAAGAAGTTAAACGACAGTTTGGAGACCCAAGGGTGAACCCCGTGAATCTGGCACTGGCAATGACGGGAGAATCGAGCAACGACCGAGCAAGGGGGTTTCTCGCCAAGGTCAGGAAGACAGCCGGGGAAGTAGCGTTCAGGCAGGAACTCGTTGCGTTCGCATCAGAGATTGCATCCGGAGAAGAACCGGCAAACCGAGGGTCAGCGCTGACCGCGAGAATGAGCAAGTTGTTGGAGGCGTCAAAGTGAAAATCATCATCGAAGTTTCAGGCGATCCAAAAGCACAGCCACGACCACGCGCATTCGCACGCAAAATGGGAAACACGTTCTGCGCCCGCGTGTACGACGCCGGCACAGCAGAGGGATGGAAGTCCTGCATTGCCATGGCCGCAAGGTCAGGCATCCCATCACAACCACTGGATGGACCGCTGCGTGTTGACGTTGCCATCCGGTTTGCCAGACCAAAGTCGCACTACCGCACAGGCAGGCATGCGCATGAGTTGCGCCCTGACGCACCAACAATGCACACCGTCAAACCAGATAGAGACAACCTGGACAAGGCCGTCATGGATTGCCTGACACAGATCGGAGTATGGCGCGATGACTGCCAGGCTTGCAGAGGCGAGGTGACAAAGGACTGGGCCACTGTTGGCGGTGCAACCATTACGATCACCACGCTTGGAGCTATCAGACCAACTGCAGGGATTGATCGTTCTTTCCACGTCCAAAAGGGGTCTAGTAACCACAGCCAGGCTCTAGGGTCCTTCCTGGAGGGTAACCCTCCGGTCC
>Ga0265336_10000213_pt1 | contig 40817 bp, 74 predicted proteins | sample 42119metaG_FD_193583 | JGI IMG/M metagenome (GOLD analysis project Ga0265336, IMG submission 193583) | Rhizosphere microbial communities from Carex aquatilis grown in University of Washington, Seatle, WA, United States - 4-21-19 metaG | ecosystem: Host-associated > Plants > Roots > Rhizosphere...
AAGTCAACCAAGCAATCAGAATCAACAACAGAATCAGCAACAAAACTCTTCTCAGAATATGATGGCGATGTTATAAGGTTATAATTAAACGAGGCTAATAATGCCTCTAAAAAAATGGGGTGTATTATGGGCGGTCAACGAATTGATGATCATTCCTTTTGGGCAGGCAAAGGGGCAAATGGCTCTGTATTCCCAATGGGTGCAAAGACTAAAAACGAATCTAGCGCCGAAGGTGCTGGTGCAGTTTCTAAGTATGAAGATACCACAGAGACAATCAAGTCTCAGCAACAAATGGGTATTAGCAAAGCTAAAGCTCATCCGATGAAGCCTGGATATCGTAATTAATTTTGGGTTATCAAACAGCTGAGTGAGATCCACTCGGAATGTGATTATAAATACGCCCTCTCGGTTTTTGGTGACACTGGGTAGGAACCATCTTTAAAGAGGAAATCATGAAAAGAAATAAAGAACAGATAAATGCTAAATCTGGTTTCAAAGATCCTATTGCTCTAAAAGAGCAAAGAGAACTAGACCAACCAGTTGATGGAAAGAAATCTCCCTGGGATTTTCGTTGCCCTCAATATGATCAAAGATCTAGCAATTTCGTTAATGCTGGAACTCATTACGGTGTTGGTAGAACACAGCCCGTCGGTCATGAAGGAAATCCTAAAGACAAAGTCGATGTACTTCCTTTTGGAAGACCAACAACAATGAGAGTAGATGATAGAGGATAAAATAAACCATATAGATTCTGATGTGATTATAACAAATTGCCAATTTGGAGAATGTAAATCACTATTAGAATTATGCCCCGGTTATTTTCCTTGGACAACAGATCATTTAATCTGTCCAGAATGTGGATCAACATATATTCAGGAAATTCATGGCTATAGCATTTCAAGCAAATCAACCTAATCGCACTCAACCTAAACACAAAAAGAATGAGTTTGCCCACACAGCAAATACTAAATATGGAATGGGTGATAACTATGGGACTGGTATTCGTCAGAAACTAGGAAGAGTAAGAGACGATAGCGTTGGAATGGCAAGTCTATCTAAGAAACAACTTAGAACTCCTCCGAAATCGGTTGTTTAATTTATATTCATCCAATGCGTAATTTCATCATCATTTATATATTCATCTAATGTTGGATGCCACCAATGGGGGGTACCTATTATTGGCGCAAATAAATATATTGCCTTTGAAACTTTATCATTTATTTTCACGTAAAAAACATTAGACTCTTCAGGTGTATTTTTAGATGTTGAAATCCATTTGTCAGAATCTATATCACAATCAATCTCCTTCTCTATTTCATCCTTCATGAATAATCTAATTACTTTAAGTCTTCTTGGAGACATATTTTGACCTTACTCCTTCTTCAATCCTATTTCTTTCCTGGATTAATTCTAAATCGACCTCTTTCTGAATGTGAATTTCAAAATAATCTCTCATTCTCTTTTTTGATAAATTTAGATTTTTCACACCTTCTTCAGTATCTAAATCAGGAATTTTAGCATCTATAAAACCTCTCCCACATCCTGAACACATAGGACATTCTCCAGGATCTTTACTCAATATTCCATTCTCATCAAAATGAAAGAAGCTTGAATCATATTCTTTTTTAAATTCCTCTATAGTTTTCTTTTGTGAAAAAGGTGAATTGTCGATAAATCTCTTATCATTACTCATATAGTCTACCCATCATTTTGTCATTTCTAGCATTGAATGATATCGCCATATAAATTTCTTTAGCCATTTCTTCGCTTACATCATCATCTTCGACTCTTTCCAACTTACCCTTATTATTCCTAAAATCATGTATGCTTTCGCACACAATTTGATTCTCTGTTAGGTTATCCTTAATGTATTGTCCCCACATACTTCGATCAGGAATAATCCACATTATCTTGATATGATCAAATGAAGGATAATATTTAAATAGCATAGAGTTTTCTTGTGCTGTAGGCTTTGTAAGTCTTGGAGCCCATATCAATCTATGCGTTGGAACCTGCTCTATCTTTGAATATTTTCTTTTATAACCAATGTTAACCAAACTGTCTTGTAAATCCTGATTATAAATAGAGATTTTTTCATCTTCACCGATTTCTCTTTTGTGTGCGAATATATAAAATGGATGCGATCCGAACTCATTTGGCCTTGATTTAATGCAATCTTGACAACCCTTAGAGATATAATCCGACTGTTTCTTGAATTGTAAGAGCCTATCGTGAGCATCTAGGATATTAACTTTCATTTATTATTTCCTTTGGAAGATTTGGAAGTGGTAGATAATATAAAACATCATAGATATGATCGCCTTGTAAGTCAAAAAACCCCCATTCTTTTTTGTAAATAACGTGATCTTCTGTTACGTTTTCACAGATCTCTTCATATTTCCATGTAGCCCATCTCATTTTCTTTTCATCATTTGATTTAAGTATGATTTTACCTGCCTTATTTGATGAATAATCGTCTAAATATATATCCTTTTTTTTAGAATGAGAAAATACAACGTAAATTCCAGTACATAACGGGGGAGTAGTCGAAAAATTAATCCATTTATATTTACTCATTCATTGCCTTTAATATTAATAAAGATTTTAATACCTAACAACCAACGTATCTCAGCGTAAAGGAGATTTTTTACTATGACAGAAAATCAAGTTGCAAATCAAGCACAAGATTCACGATCTAATGACAAGGAATTAAATTTCAGAGCATTGGAAGCAAAATATAGAAGAGAGCTTGAGCAAGAGCGAGCAGCAAGAGAACAAGCAGAAAGAAAGGCACAGGAACTATCAACAAGAAACGTTCCTGAAGTTGACGATTCAGATGATGAGCCATATGTTAATGATAAGAAATTGAATAGAAAACTATCAGACTTTGAAAAAAGAATGGAAGAGCGTATTGAAAAAAAAGCAGAAGAGAAAGCCTATTCAATGATGAAGCAAGATAAGCAAGAAACATGGCTTAGACAGAATTCAGATTTCTATGATGTAATGCAACATGCAGAGAAATTTGCTCAAAGAGACCCAGAATTAGCAGAGACAATATTGCAAATGCCGGAAGGTTTTGAAAGACAGAAATTAGTCTACAAGACTATTAAATCAATGGGTATTCACAAACCAGAAGAAAGACAACCGACCATTCAAGATAAGATTGATGCTAATAAGCGTAGTCCTTATTACCAACCAACTGGAATTGGAACCTCTCCTTATATGTCGCAAGGTAATTTCTCTCCTACAGGACAGAAAGAGGCTTATGCTAAGATGAAAGAACTTCAGAATAGACTAAGAGGATAATTAATCCCTCATTTCTACAATGAGAATCCTACGGGTTCAGGCTCGTAGGACTTTCAATGTAAATCCGCTTTACATTGAAATCAAATAATTGCTATAAAGAAATTTCGCAAGTCCTGCGTTATGGACAAATCAGCGTAAGAAAGCATCGCACCTTTCATCAAGATATGATCGAAAATACGCGTAGTTAGGTTCGCATACCGATCATCATATCATATTAATCTCATTTAATGAGGTTATCATGCAGATTACCAATACAGGGAATTTAGGCCCTATGATTTTGCAGAGCTTAGCTCCGGCGATGTTATATGTTCCTACGCCCACAATGAATTACATTACTATCTGTGACAAAGTTTCTATGCCTGCTAATGGCGGAACTACTTGCAGATTTATGCGCCCACGCGCACTACAACCTCCAACGATTCAACTTGGTAACTCGGGAATTGACCCCCCAGCTCAAGTTCCTCAGAGGGATATCATAGATGCACAAATGGCATTCTTCGGTAATTATGCCAGTGCCGAAGATGACTTGTCTCAATATAGACTGGCTGCATAATCAACGAGCAAGTTATCCTGCAAGACCAAGAAGGAGTCTTGGCATGGGTATCTGAAAGACTCGCTGTTGCAATGAGACAAGCCGAGGATTAAGATTAAGTCCTCGATAAACCTTTTCTGATTGACTTGGAAGTCTAAGTTGAATCAGATTTGTGTCATAATTAATATGATACAAATATGAGTCAATATGACGACAGGGGGCAAGATTATGAATGATCAAATTATGAAACATTTTGAAATGAAACTTTTATGGGAAAATAAAAGGATCATGAATGAAAAAGGTGATATAATTGATGTTTATATTCAGCCTGAGAGAACAAGCGAAAAGGATCAATCATCTGGAAAAACCGGAAAGTTGATATGCGATGTTCCGAACACTCCAACGAAAGGGAGTGAATCTAGCAGAAATGACTAGGTCACGTCGAAAGACGGGGTAACAGGTTGTTAATTTTACGTGATTACATCGTCTCCGCAGCGTCAGAAATCAACGCAGGGGGTGGTTCTAATGCTGATAATCCCACAAATTTGGGTGTATCAGATTTTAGTTTAGTTGCTACGACTTTGGATACTAACAATGCCTACAAATTTATGTCAGGTATTGAAGGAATGGATAGATTCGGTAAAGTGTGTGCCGAATTAAAACTTTGGGTAATTGACTTGGAGTGCCTTGCTGCATGATAAAAGAAAAATTCGCTCTAATTGGTGGAGATATACATAAACTAATTAGAATAAAGAAATATGACCAGTGGGATAAATATTCTTGGAGAGTTCATTATAAAGGAAATTTATATTTTGTTCCTGTAAAAGATGAATGCAAACATGATTTTGAACCTAAAACAACTGGTTATATTCGAAGAAGAGTTTTTAATAATAAAATGTAGAAGGTTAACAAGGGGCAAGATTATGAAAGAAGAATTGATAGATTATGTAATGGGAAAAGCTGATCAATATTATTCGGATGATTTCCCTATATATTCTATAGAAGTATGGATAAGAGAATTCTTTGATCAATATCAGCCTGAGAGATCAAACCCTGAAGAAGCTAGAAAACCATTAAAAGAAGATATAATAAAACTTTTAGATAGAAAGTTTATAAATTCTCCAAAAACTAGCTTATGCGATGATCCGAACTCGGAATATAAATAAAATCCGAGAAGTAGGCAGAAATGACCTACTCGCCTCTATGAGGTGGTAACAGAATTGACAGGCCCAGTAAGAAGTGCATACTTCATGTTGTCTAATACAGAATTGCAGACAGATTTCGACGCCTTGACTGGTAGCGGATTCTTGTCTCAATGGAACTATCCTACAAATGCGAGCGCATTGACTTCAGAATACGGTTCTGTATTTAACATCCGTATTTTGACAAGCTCTGAGGCTCCTGTAGCTCGTGGTGCTAGTGCTAATGGTAACGACGTGTATTACAATACAGTTGTTGGAAAACAAGCCGTTACGCATATTAACCAAGATGGTTATAGCATGAATTTGATTTATAGAGACCCATACTACAGTGGTATGTTGGCCCAAAATGCGACTCTTGCAGTTAAGTTTGCGCAAGCGCAAGCAATCACTCAAGATACTGCTATCCGAAACCTTTTAAGCACTCGCTTAGCGAACTTAAACCCATAGGAGGCGTATCATGGCTGAATATTCAAGAATTGCAAAAGGACATGTAACTACCTTAACAGGTGGTGGAACAGCTCCAATTAATTTACCATTTCAACCTCAAACGGTAAAATGGTGGAACCTTACAGCTTCAACTTCTGGTGGTGCAACCGGATATGTGACTAAAGGTTATTGGGATGTTTCAATGGGTCAAGGAGCTGGTGTTTATGATGTAGTTACAGTTACTACATTAGCTCAAGTAGCAGCATCTACTTTAACAGGTGGGATTACTACTTATGCTGGTGGATTATCACTCCAATATGGTCCTCAAGTTCAAATTGTTTCTATTTCAAAAGCAAGTCCTGCTTCTGTTATAGCAACTGGACACGGTTTGGTTTCAGGAGATGTTGTAGTTTTAAGTGGATTGTATCAGTCAACAACAACAGGTATGCAGCAAATTGCAGGAATGCCATTTACTGTAACCGTTAGTGATGCTAATACATTCACTATTCCTTGGGATACATCAGGTTCTAATTATACTGCTTTGAGTGCATCTCCAACAGGAGCATTTCTCAAAAAAGTTCTTTATCCTTATTTGTATTTTCCAGGTACAGCAATAATTAGTGCAATTACTGCACCCAATGGAACAACAATTCCAACAGGTACAGTTTCAGTTGACACAACAACTGCTCATAATTTTGTTGTAGGTCAAGAAGTAGCTTTTAGAATTCCTCCTATTTGGGGATCTTATCAGCTAAATTCTTTACCAGATTTGTTAATCCCAGGTTCTCCAATTTATGGATATGTTGTTTCAGTGACTGACTATAATACAGTTATTGTTAAGATTGCGGCATCATCTTCATTTACAGCATTTGTACCTAACCAAGTATTTGCATCATTCCCAGGGGAATTTTTTCCTCAGATCGTTGCAGTTGGTGACGTTAATACTGGTGGAGTTCAGATTAGTGTTGGTTCCCCATTGTATCCATCTCCTTATACAGTAGCATTAGGTGATGGTAATGCTTTGACAAATGGTATTTACGCAAATCGTGCAAGTACTATTAATGGACCAGCTATTCAGGGTGCTTATGTGAATAACACAAGCCAAGGTTTCATGTTTGGTACTACAGTAGCTCCAACAGCTGCTCAAGTAATCTACTATGAAGCTATGATTCCTGATCTTAGTATTAATTAGTGAATTAAAGGGTGGGGATATTTGTCCCCTCCCTTTTGCGTATTATATGCAATAAATAGGTAATAAATGGCGTTTCCTTACCCATATGTAGGCCCGATAGCTTTATATAATAATTTACCTATCCATACAGAATATTATACTCCACAGTTTTTCTTTATATCAGGGATAACACTTGGTCAAACAACTCTTGTGACTACAACCGTTAATCATGATTATGTCATAGGACAAGAATGTAGGCTAATTATCCCTCCATCAAATGGGTGTAGGCAACTAAATGAAGTAAAAGGATTTGTTATTTCAATCCCACAAGCCGATCAAGTTCTATTAACGATAGATTCTTCAAGGAATGTCGATCCGTTCCAAACATCTTCAGCTACTACACAACCACAGATTTTAGCTATTGGCGATGTAAATACAGGTGCAATTAATAGTGGAAGAACAAATAACATAACGTATATACCTGGATCATTCCGAAATATCTCACCATAGGTTAATTATGACAGAAAACAAAAGACCAAAAGTAAATAGTGAAGGACAAAGAGAGCTAGATAAAGCAGCAGAGCAATTTGAGGCTTTTGATTCTCAAGTCAAAGAAATGACCTTAGATAGAATGAATCAAGCGCCAAAAAAAGAAGTGGAACAACAAACAAGACTGTCTCAAAGTGAACTAGAAAAGTCTAAAGAAATCTATCTTAAACCTAAAAGAAGTTTTCCTCCTGGAGTCAATCCAAAAACTGGTGAAAGAGAGAAGTTTAATGAGAAATTTAGAGAGGAATATAACTTTCAAAAGGAGTATGTTAGATTCATTGCACAAAACAACGAAGTTATCGGTGAATCTATTGAGTTTTGCTTGAAAAAGTTCCCTGGGACTACATGTGACGAGTGGGTTGTTCCTGTTAATAAACCTGTATGGGCTCCTAGAATGGTTGCAGAAAGAATCAGAAGTTGTAAGCACCATAAACTAGTGATGCAAGATAAGCAAACGACCGGATCAGACCATGCAGGACAATATTACGGAACAATGGCAGTTGATACAACAGTTCAAAGGCTAGATGCATATCCAGCTACAGAAAGAAAATCAGTATTTATGGGCGCAGTTAACTTTTAGGGGTAAAAATGGCTAAAGAATCAAAGAAAGCAGAGAAGAAGATCGGAAAGGTAATGAGAGAATTTAAAAAAGGTGATCTTCATAGCGGTTCTAAAAACGGACCAAAAGTTGAGAGTAAACCACAGGCGGTTGCTATCGCAATGTCTGAAGCTCGTAAGAAAGGCATGAAAGTCCCTAAGAAAAAGTAGAGGTGGGTTATTAATCTCCTAAGCGACATAATTACATACATCAGAAGAATCATAAAGACACCCAACAACCAGGTTATAACCGATAATTTGATTATCGATTATATAAATCGGTTTTGGTTGATGGATGTTGATGCTAGGATGCAGTTATTTGATTTAAAAACTACATATCAGTTTCAGACAATTCCTGGAATAGATAGATATAACATGCCTTTATATGATATTCAGACACAACCAGGCGCGCAATCAATCGCCTGGTATCCTGTTTATCAGGGATTCATGAATCCTGTTCGCATTAATGGAATAATGATTCCTTTCCATACACAAACAAGTAAATTCTACAGTATATGGCCAGAATATATTCAACAGCAATTTCAAGTTGGAACAGGAGACGGATCGGCTGGACCATATAATTTTAATTTACCATATTTCCCAGCTGTACCTGGACATGTTGATTTAACGGGTATCATATCTTATGCTAATGAGTTTGGAAGTTATCAAGACCCAATATTCATTACAGACAATCAAATCGAAAACAATGATAACTTTATTCAGACTGTCCCCACGACAAGCGCATTTCCAGGCGTTTATTTTATTGCTACAAACGATAACGGTAAAAATATAACTGTTACCGATAGTGGTCAGTTTTTAGAAAGTGCTACTGGAGGGGATTTATATGGTCTTCTAATGACTCAAGGAAATGCACCAAATGGAAATCTACCCATTGGAAATGGATATGGTAGATCTGTAGCAATAACAGGAGCTACTCAAGCAGCTCAATGCGTACTTACAACTACTGCTCAATTCCCAGATGATGTTACCGTTTATATTAGCGGTGTAAATGGAATGACTGAACTAAATGGAAATTCATATGTGGTTGTTTCCTCGACAGCTACAACAATGACCATAGATGTAGATTCTACAGGATTCACTCCATATATAAATGGTGGACAAGTTAAAAGTTATTATAACCTTGTAAACTATAATACTGGTGTTGTTCAAGATATATTCTTTCCTTCTCCGATCCCATCAGGAACTCCTATTCAAGCGCAATGTTACTATTATAATCCAGGTATGCCTAGAGCGGTTCTTTACTATAACAACACTTTGACATTTAGAAGTCCTCCAAATACACAGTATCTTGTAGAAATCGAATGTTATTTGACCCCTGCTGCATTTCTTAACTCTTCTAACGCTATTCCTTTTGGTTACATGGCAGAATACATTGCAAGGGGAGCTGCAAGAAAAATACTCTCGGATACGGGAGATGTAGAACAGTTTAATTTCTATGAACCATTATTTAGAGAACAAGAAACTCTTGTTTGGAAAAGAAGTCAAAGACAATGGACGTCTACACGTACGGAAACCATTTATAGTAACAATGGTTTTAATGCAAATAACAACCAATCATATACAGGTGTTTAATGGCATCAATTCCTTATACTCAAAATACACCAGTTGCAACAAATTCCCCTTCTCAAGACGTCAATAATATGACTCAAAACACAAACTCTGTTTATTCAATATGGAATATTGATCATAAGACATTTTCAGATAATTTAGCAGGTGAGCATAGACAAGTTACTATGACAACACAATCAAATCCAGGTGCTCCTGTTGGACAAGGTGCATTATACGCAGACAATGTCAGAGGAGATGGAGTTGCTTGGCCAGTTTGGGCATATAATTCAGGTGGTTTACAACAAATAGAAATGATTAGTTTTCCTGTGACATTAAATGCACAAGGTGTAGTTCCTTTAGCTGGAAAAATGATCATGCAATTTGGAACTGCAACTATAAATACAGGGGTTAACTTCGTTAATTATAATGTTGCTTTTCCTAATGAAGCATTTGTGGTTATTGCAAATCCTGCAAGCCTGACTCTTTTAAATAACAACCAATATTATACCGCACGTGTAAGACCTAGTAGTCCAGCTGATAATAAAGCCTCTTTTAGATTAGAAGCTGGAACAAATATCCCAAATGGAACAACCTTTGGTTGGGTAGCAATAGGTTATTAAAATGTCAGAAACATTAGTAGTAGGACCTTTTGAGCAAGCGAGAAGAACAAACCGACTCCCATTTGCTATTGACAATGATAATTTCCCTGTTCTGACTAATGCTTACCAATGGAGAGGAAGAGTTAAGAGAAAAAGAGGAACTTCTTTTTTAGGAAGATTGCAATGGACCATCGGGGCAACTGATGGTAGTGGAAATGCAGTTATAACAATTGATCCTCACCCTATTTTATCAGGAATTGTTTCTTTTGTTGTAGGTTCTCAAGTTTTTTATGATCCAGGAGGAGCAAGTCCAGTTGCTCTAATCACAAATGGCCTTGGAACAGCATCACTAAATAGATCTACAGGTGTTTTAACAATCACAGGATCTAATTTATCAACAAATATAATCTATTATCCTACATTGCCTGTTATGGGCCTTGAAGATCTTTTATTAGATCAAACAAGTTATGCAGGTACCATTGGTTTTGATACAACTTACGCCTATAACATACCAACTACTCAACCATTTACACCATATAGTATAAGCAAATACAAAAACCCATCTACTGGAACCTATACAAATTATGTAGATAAAATTACGGGTGGTAATACACAAACACCTCTTTGGTGGAATGGAGAAGATTATCAGCAATTTTGGACAGCCAATTATCAAGGAGCATTTTGGGCAACAAATGGTATTCAAACAAATCCTATACTTTTATCAAGTATAGGAATGCAATTTTCTCCTCCTGCTGATATAACTGCTGTAACAAGACCATCCTCAACAACCCTTCAAATGACAATAGCAAGTTGTCCGTTAGTAATTGGGGATTTTGTGTTTCTAAATGAATGGACTGCTGCAACACCTGCAAATGCGGGGGGGATTAACTTCCAAACGGGATATATAACTGCATGCGCTCCTAATACTCCCGCTTTAGCCGCTAAAACAGTTACAATTACATTTCCTAATGCAACGATTGCAGCAGATACCTACACCCCAGGGATCGTTCAATATCTAACTACACGTAAGGATACAACTAAAGATTGTATTAGATGGTATGATGGAGATCCTACAACCCCAGGGTCAACTTTGGGTTGGGTTAACTTTACACCTCCTTTGTTTTCTTCAAGTACTCCACTTGTAAGTCTAGATGGTCTTGAAAGAAAGCAATATTATCTTGTGCAAGCACGATTAATTTTAAATTTCAAAGACAGATTAATGTTCTTTGGGCCTGTTGTTCAAGCTTCAACTGGCTCACCAATATATTTACAAGATACTGTGATATATAGCCAAAATGGAACACCATTCTATACAGCTTCATTTACAGGTAGCGTTACATCGCCTAAAACGTTATTTAATCCGATATTAGTTCCTACAAACGAAACAGGTACGCCAAATGCGTATTTTTCAAACGTTACGGGATATGGCGGTTTTGTAGTTGCAGGTGTTCAACAACCTATAATTACTGTTGGAGCAAACCAAGATTCACTTGTATTAGGGTTTGGAGGAAATCTTCAAACCAAAATGATTTATACGGGTAATGATATTTTACCATTTGAAATTTATATAACAAACTCCGAGATGAGTTCTGCAAGTACATTTTCAATTGTTGTTATGAACGAAGGAATAATTACTCGTGGCAACCGTGGATATATTGTAACAGACCAAGTAGGTTCAAGAAGAATAGATCTATTGAACCCTGACCAGGCATTTGAAATTAAATTACCTAATAATGGCGCTGAAAGATTCACAGCACAAAGGGATTTTATAAATGAATGGATATATTTTACATATCCTAGCAACTTAGATTCCCATATATATCCTACCAGGACATTTCTATATAATTATAGAGATGAAAGCTGGGCTGTATTTAAGGAATCTTATACTACATATGGTCAATTTAGGGTTTCAAGTGGTTTCACATGGCAAACGCTTTCTGTTACATGGAATTCTTGGAATGATCCTTGGGATTCTGGTGATATTACATTGCTACAACCTCAGGTAATTGCTGGAAACCAACAAGGATTTATTGTTTTTAGAGCTGATGAAAGCACTACAGAATCAGAATCATTAACCATACAAAATATTGTAGCTCAGGTGATATCTTCACCAAATCATTGTTTAAACATAGGTGATTTTATTATCATTGAAGGATGCTTGGGAGATATTGGAGATGAAGTTAATGGGAAAATATTTGAAATAGTTGCCATTACAATTGATACTGTAACGGTTGGTGGATTTGTCATCACAGAAACATATATTGGAGGAGGAACAATTAAAAGAATGTATGTTCCTTTAATTCAAACTAGACAATTTCCTCCAAGTTGGGGATTAGCTAGAAAAACAAGAATAGGGACACAACAATATTTACTTACAAAAACACCTAAGGGGCAAATAACAGTTCAAATTTACCTGAGTCAGAATGATAATAATGTATATAACAATGGATCTATTGTCCCTTCTACATCTCCATCGCCAGAAAACAATTCATTGATATATTCTCAAGTGGTTTCAACATCTCCTGATTTCTATAAGAACAATGTTATCAGAGCATCTCTTGGAACTATAGGAAATGGTATTACAACCAGCTTTTCATTCGATTATCCTGCTATTTTTTCATATGAAAATGAGGGTTTGGTCCCAGGTAGTGTAACTTTAAGAATTGGAACAATTGCAACATTTACAGACGATGGATTAGGGGGATTCACAGCAACAGGAACAGGAACATCAGTTGGGTCTTCAATAGATTATTCAACCAGTATTGTTACAATAGCTTTTTCAGTGGCTCCAAGCAATCAATTAGCATTAACGAACTTCCAATATTATTACGAAGACATTCAGAATCCTACAGCCTCACAACAACAGCAGATATGGCATAGAATGAATACATGTTTGTTAGGGGATACCGTACAGTTAGGATTTACCCTGTCTGACGAACAGATGACACAAACTGATTTAGACGGAGAACCAATCAATGGATTTTCAGAAATTGAATTGCATGGTTTTATAATGGATTTATCGGAAAGCTCTTTATTGGCATAAAATGAATAACTTTACAAACGATGTTTCCTATTTAAGAACTTCCCGACAATTTCCTCCTGACTTGAATCAATTGGTGATACAGGTAAATCGAAGTTATATTGATATTTCAACAGCCGTTAACAATAGAATTGTTGGAATATTTACGGTAAATTATCCGGCTGTTACTGGAGAAAGTTGGTATATCGATGAAAACCAAAAGCAACAAACATTAAGACAAGTATATACATTTACCTCCACATCAACTATAGATCATGGTATAACTGATTTAACTCCTGATCAATTTACAAGGTGTTGGGGATCATATACAGATGGCACAAATGGATATGGTTTGATATGGGGAACAAATGTTGCTGTGGCTGGTTTAATAACATTTTATCTTACAGCTACACAAATAATATTTGTATCTGGTGCAGGAGCGCCTGCACTTACAAGTGGAAAAATAACACTTGAATGGTTAAGTTCACCTTAAGAGGTTTATATGAATCCTTTTTCTAGTCTAACAGGCGATCTGCAAGGTCAATTGGATAATTTCTCTAATAGATTAAGATCTTCACGCTCCTCAAAAAATCAAAGTCGAATGAGAGGCGGTGATAAAGGAGATGTAATTCCTTCCGGTTATCGAGTTGGAAAACTCGGTCAATTTGACAAAAGGCAAAATAGATTATATCGACAATCATTTGAGGATGTCGGACCTGATAGCTATTTATCAAAATTAGCTAGAGGAGATGAAGATGTTTACAATGAGATTGAAGCCCCTGCTTTTCGTCAATTTAATGAATTGCAAGGAGGATTAGCATCTAGGTTTAGCGGAATGGGTGTAGGGGCCAGAAACAGCAGTGGTTTTCAAAATACATCAAATCAATATACCTCTGACTTTGCACAGGACTTAGCAGCTAAAAGACATGAACTAAAGAGACAATCTATTTTAGATCTTCAAGGACTATCAAGAGAATTGTTAGGTCAAAGACCTGATAAGAAATTCTTAGTTAAAAAAGACTATCCTCAACAACAACCAGATCAAAGTGGTGACTTGTTAGGTGGACTATTGAACGGTTTAGCTGGTGCAGGTGCTGGATATGCAACAGGTGGTGTTCCTGGAGGAATAACAGGTGGTGCATCAGGTTTCTATAGAGGGTATACTGGAGGTTATTAATGATACAGATTATTGATGAGAATAGAAGACCAGAAAAAATAAAACCTCCATCTATGACCGATAGATTTAAGAACGCTTTTGCTACGGCTGTTGATGTTGGATCTAAGACATATCTTTCCGAATATGAGAAGAAATTAACAAAGGAAAAAAAGAGTAAAGAGGATCAACAAGTAAAACAACTTACTGGTTTAGATATTTCAGGTATTCAAGACCCAAAAATAAGACTAGAAGCTGTTAAAGAAGGGATGAAATTTCCACGAGAAAGTCAAAATCAATCAATCTATGCAAAAGGATTGAGGGGAGAAGAACTTTCCGAACAAGAAATTAGTCAGCTTCCAATTAATGCTCAAACTCAACTTCATAAAGCCAGAAATCCAAAAGAACTTAAAAAAACTCAAGCTTCGCAGCCTATTGATGAGGATCAATTAAGAAGAATTGGAGAAGTAAGACAAAAACCAGATTTTGAAAAAGCACCACCATCAAAAAAATACCAGATGTTTACAGATGCAGGCGTTTCAAAAGAAAATGCGAAAGCTGAATCCGATATTTACGCCGAAGAAGAAAAAACATCTTTAGATAGATTAAAAGAAGAATCCAGGAAAAACGAAAAACTATCAGATCAAGAATTCAAAGAAAAAGTAAGAGTGCATAAGGAAAGCGAAGCGTTTGACAAACAAGTTTTAGAACGTGGAAGAATAGCTAAAAAAACAATTTCTAGTGTAAAAGAAGCTGAAAAAATTCTTGCAAAAGGTAATGTTAAACCAGCGTCTGCCGTTAATGTATTAAATTTATTTGGAGAAGTTGGAAAAACATTAGCAACCGCTATTCAAAATAAAGATCAAGCAGCAATAAAAGCCTTAATGCCAGAATTTCTAGAGGGTAAAAAAGAGGTTTTTGGAGTTAGATTGTCTGATGCCGATCTTAAACTATTACAAGATAAATCTATTGATATTGGAAAATCACCCGAGGCAAATAGAGCTATTCTTGGTCTTATAAAGAAATATGCCGATCAATCTATTTTAAGATCGGATATAGCACTTGAAATGTCTAAGAAAAATGGAGGTTACAGACCATTAGGTTACGAAAGAATGGTTGATGAAGAATTTGATAGACAAATCTCTCCCGTTATGATGATTGATCCTAAAAGTGGAATGACTTTATCTGTTCCAGCTTATAGAGTAAGTGCAGCAATTTCTAAAGGTGCTAAAGTTCTTAAGGAAGATGAAAATGAATAAATATGAATCAGATTTCGATTTATCAGATTATTATATTCATAACGAAGAACCTAATGAAGAACATATTAGCAAATCAAACCCTATAGAATTTAAAAAAAACAAGGATAGAAATTTAAAAGATAATGACTTTCAACTTTCTGAATATCAAATACAAAATTCAGAAGAAAAAAAACCTAAACAATTAGAATATGTTACAGAAAAATCTCCTGAAGAAACAAAGAAGATGTCCGTTTCTGAAAGGCTTCAATATGCAAAAGATTTAGTAACACAAAGAGAATACGATCAAAGCAAGGGATTTGTTAAGGGTGCATTGTCTGGAGCAACTCTAGGACTATCAGAAAAAATACCTGGATTACAAAAAGAAGAAACGGATTTATTATCTGGATTTGGAGAGTTAGCAGGGGTTACAGCTCCCATTGGATTAATTGGTAAAGCTATTTCAATTCCATTTAAAATGTCTGGTCTAATGAATTATGCAGCTGGTAGAATAGGTTTATCAGCATCTACAGGAGCCGCTTATAGTACAGGGAAACAGTTGGTAAAAGGGGAAGGTATAGATCCTGTAGAAGTGGCAACTGAAGCAGCTGAATTTGGTGTCTTGCATGGTTTATTTGAAGCAGCTCCTAAAGCCTACCGGTGGTTAAAATCATTAAATACACAGCAACAAGCAGACATGTTGTTAGAAGGGGTAATTCCAAAAAATCTAAATCCAAATCAATATAAGTTCTATGAAACAGAAGTTGTTCCCGAGATTCAAAAGGCCGCGCAAATGGAATATGAGCAATCTTTAAAACAAGCTACAGAGGATTTGAATAAAGAATTTTCTCAGAAAATGCAGAATGTAAAAGCTCAGCATGAAAACGATCTTATAAAACAAGCTCAAGAAAAACAACTTTCTCAACAAGAATTCCAAAACGCTCAACAAGAATATCAGAATAAACTTAAACAGGTAGCAGCTGAGCATGAATCTAAAGTTATAGAGATTGAAGAAGCAAACAAAATAGCCCAACAGGAATATCAGAGTAATTTAGAAGCTTTTGAGGACATGAAAATACGTCAACAGAATGTAAGTGATGCTATTGGAGACAATTTTAGTCCGGAAGAAGTTAAAAGTTATCGAGAAGCAGGACAAAAAAATGTCGAAGCTATAAGATCAAACGATGCTCATGATTATAATGAAGTCAAAGAAGCATATAAAATAAGTGAAAATCTAAATAGTTCAGTTACAGTTGAACAACCAAACTTAGTACAAGATTTAATAACCTCTAAGAATAAATTAACTAAAGTCCCTAAATTATCACCTCCTCAAGAACAACTATTATCTGCAATAGATTCTATCTTGGAAAATACTGCTATTTTAAATAAAAATGGTGATGTAATTGGGTATAAACCAATTAACAATAATGTTTTGGCTGAGCAAGCTAAAGCCTTAAGATATTTTATGGATTTTAATTTTCAGCATGGAAATACCAGAGGAATATTTACTCCAACAGTAAACCAAATAGAGAATGCTATAGAAACTGGAGCAATAAATTCAGGAAATGCAGAAGCCGCAACAGCTGAGAAAAGAGCTAGAAAACTATATAGTAACTGGGCAAAAGATTATGACAATGACTATATTAGGCCTTTTAGGGATACATCTAACGAAGATTACATCAAGTTATTCAATAGCGTGACTGAACCAGACAATTTGATGGTTGTTAATCGGATACTAGAGAAATCAAATGCCGGACAGCAAGTTTCAAAAATGAATAAGAGAGCTTTGATAGAAAAAAACACAAATCAATTTGTAAAAAACCCAGGTAAAATAGATAAAAACGCATTAGAAGATACTTTCAAAAAGATAAGAGGAGTTGTCTCAACTGAAGAAGAGCAGTTGATAAGAGATCAATTATCTACTTTAAGTGAAGTGAAAGAACCTTCAAAACCAAAACTCAAAGAACTTCCAAGGGGGGAAATTCCATTATTCAAAGGTAAATCGAAAGAAGTTCCTGAAATAACAGAGGTAAAAATACCAATAAAGCCAGAACTAAAACCAACTTCCTCAATGAAGGCATCTTCCAAGTTAATGAAAGTTACTCCTGAACAAGCAATAAAAATGTCAAACACTCCTACGGGGTTAAAACAGTTAAAAGAAAAACTGCCTAAAAAACTATATGAAAAAATAGGTAAGGATAAGGTTAAAGACGTATTTTATAAAGGAAAAGTAGAGAAAAAACTAACCGGTTCTGATATTTATGAAGTGATAAATGAGGGAGAAAATTACTCAATCTTATCTGAAATATTGGGGGAAGATGTTGTCGATGAATTATTAGTAAACTCTAAAGAACTATCATCAAAAAAAATAACATTAGATAATATGAAAAAGCTTGGAATGAAAGCAGGAGCCTTAAAAACACTATTAGTTTTTGGAATTATTTAGAGGAGAGAGCTTCCCAACATAATGCCAAAACTGTAGCTTTGAAACCAAATATAGCAATAAAAATCATAAAAGCACCAAACATACTCAACCTCCAATCAACCTTTCATTTTCTTCCTGTATCTCAACGAATTTCCTAATCAATTCCGCAGTCTGTTTGCATATAGACAAGTCATTCTTAGCACAAAGGATCTTATACCTTTTGTACAAATGAGGGTTTATCCTAATGCGTATCGATTGATTAGTATTCATTAAAAGTACCTTGATCCAATTGTGCCACAATTCTTGTTTAAATTCAAGATAATCGATGATTAAAATACTGTCTAGTAATAGATTATAATTTTAAAACTGTGTTAAATCACAAGGAGTTTACCATGACATTCCAGCCAGGAGCTAATTTATACACACAGGGATTTGGATCAAGACCTGAAAACGTAGAAGTACCCCATTATGACACAAGAATACCAACGACAACGGATGTAAATTTCCCAGTTGGTAAAGAATGGATCTACATAGGAAATTCAATTTGGAAGCTACTTAGCTTATCATCTTCTCAGGGTATTACTACAGCGCTATGGGTAGAACTAAGTAATGCAACAGGAGATGTTTTGTCAGTTACAGGTACTGCAAGCCAAATTCTAGCAAATCCAACAGTTGGAAACGTTGTTTTATCTCTTATTGGTCCTTATACACCTGCAACATATACCGCTCATGGGGTTTTAATTGGCGAAGGAAGCTCTTCTATTGTTGCAACATCCGCAGGAACAGCAGGACAGGTTTTAACTTCTGGCGGTGCTGGTGCAGATCCAACATGGACGACCGCGACATTTCCAGCAACGGCAGGAGCTACAGGAACTATTCTACGTTCTAATGGAACTAACTGGGTTGCATCTACTGATACATATCCTAATACTTCGACAGCTGGTGCTTTAATTGCAGCAACAGCAACAAACGTAATAGGTGAAATAGCCGATGTTGCAACAGGACAAGTTCTAATGAGTGGAGGAGTAGGTGTAATACCCGCTTATAGCGGTTCTCCTTCCGTTAGTGGATCTATAACTGCTGGAACATCAATTACAGCAACACTTGGTAATATTACGGCAACTAATGGTAATTTATCTCTTGGTACGGCCGGTAACAAGATTGTAATTGCAACAGGATCTAATGCATCTGTTGGAACATCTTCTGCAATGTCAGGAAATCCCGGGGCAGTCGTTGTTGCTACTACTGCGTGCTCTGCAACAGCTAAAGTTTTTTATTCTAGAGCAACAGCAGGCGGAACTTTAGGAAATGTTTCTATTACTGCTCAAGATGGTACAGGTTTTACCTTAACATCTACTTCTACCAATGAGACATCTACATTTAACTGGTGGATCATTAACGCATAGAGGTTTATATGGCATATACTAATAGAATCACATGGGAACCATTACGATCTTTGGATACTGCAACGATGGTTAGTAGTTCTACATATTATAATGTTGGAACAGCACTTACACATGCTTCATATAAGCTAAAACTGGTTAACAATAGTAATGTTCTTGTGACTGTTTCAATTAACGGAACATCTGACATTGATGTAGCTCCAGCAAATTCATTTTGGCTTTATGATGAAACGCAGGCTCAAATTTCAATCTCTAATTGTCCTGCTATTCCGGCAGGGACACAAATTAGCGTTAAATCCGCAGCTGCTGGTGTTGGATTGGTATATCTTGTTTCGCAATACCTAATTACAAACTGAGGTTAAACCATGTCGCAAGCGGGTATTATTAGTGTATCTGGAGGTGGGGGCGGTGGATCTCCTATTGAAGATATTATTGTACAAACGGGTATATCTCCGGTAGTCCCAACAGCTAACGCAATCACATTTAATGGATCAGTTGTTGCAGCTGGAACAAATCCAGTAAGAACGGATGGAACGGGTGTTTCTACGATGGCTTTAGAGGTTCAAATCTCTCAAGCAGTGGCATCGACGGATGCAACAAAGATCGGATTAAGTAATTTCGATAGTGCAGATTTTACAGTAGATGCAAATGGTTTTGTTGCTTTAAGTGGAGCAGGTGCAGCACAGACATTTACAACACAATCAGGGGTTGCCACACCATCAGCAAATAATATCAATATATTTGGTGGTACAGGAGCAACAACCTCAGCTAGCGGAAGCACTGTAACTGTTACCGTTGTCAATGATAGTTTTGCATGGTCGGAACAAAATCTTAGCTTTGCAGCAGCTGTACAGAATGGATATTATTGCAATGCCGGTCTTACGGTTACATTACCTGCTACAGCAGGACTAACAATAGGTAATACTATTATTATTTACGTTGATACTTCAAGCACTGTTACTATTCAAGCAAATACAGGTCAGATGATACAAGTCGGTGATATAGTATCAATATCGGGAGGATCTACGGTTTGTAGTACACAAGGTGGTCTATTAGAATTAAACTTTAAGCCCTCAGATACTACGTGGCACACAATTGCGTCGATGGGATCTTGGGCGACTACATAAGGAATTTACATGACAGCAAGTAATTCGCTAAATATATCACAAGCAGGCGTCGTCTCATTTGATGGAACAGCAACATTTACGGGGTCTGTTCTAACACAACATGACGTGTTAGTTGGAGGTACAAGCAATGCTGTTGTCAGCGTAACACCAGGAACAGCAGGACTTGTTTTAACAAGTAATGGTGTTTCTTCAGATCCTTCTTTCCAGTCCGTTTCAGCAGCCGGAGGAATTACTCAGGTAAATGGTGATACAGGGAGCGTCATTCCAACATCTGGTGTCATTACATTAACAGCCGGAACCACAGGTTTTTCTTTTACCGGTTCAGGCTCTACAATGACAATGAGTAGCCCAGAATTGAATTTACCCGATACATCTTCTTCTTCCGTTGGTGTTATAAATGTCAATAGCAACCCTTTCATGCATAAGTTTGGCGATGCAAATAACGTGTTCGTTGGGACTAATGCCGGTAATTTTACAATGACATCATCTATTGCCAATACCGCTTTGGGTAGTGGGGCTTTAAGTGGATTGACAACGGGAGATAATAACGTTGCAATAGGTAATTTATCTGCAAATGCAATAACTACTTCTAGCAATGTCATATCAATTGGAAAAAGTGCAATGGCTCTTGCAACTACGGCATCAGGTTCGACTGTTGCTATTGGTACAAGTGCAATAGGAGCTGTTACGACAGGTAATGCAACCAATAGCGTAGTGATTGGTCATACAGCTTGCCAGAATTTTACATCATGTCAAAGTAACGTATATATAGGTTCATTATCCGGCTCAACAGGTGTAGGAACTGGAGCGAATAATGTAGGAGTTGGGGTTAATACTCTTAAGGCAATTACATCCGGAAGTTTGAATGTTGCTATTGGTGCTGGTGCAATGTCTACAGGAGTATTGACAGGAAGCAGTAACGTTTCTATTGGAGTAAATAATCTATCTGCAACTACATCAGGTGCAGGAAATGTATCAATCGGTCAATCATCGATGAATGCTAATACTACTGGACAAAGCAATACTGTGGTAGGAAACAATAGCATGATTAATGTAGCTGGAGCAGCTAATTTTAATATTATTTTGGGTGATACCGTCGGAAATGCTTATACAACAACCGAATCAAGTAATATTTTAATTAATGGTGGTAGTGTTATAGGTGAAAGTAATACTTTAAGAATAGGCGTAGGCACTGGTACAGGTAATCGCCAATTAAATGCAGCATTCATTTTTGGTATATTTGGAAAAACAGTAGGTGTTAGCGGTATTCCTGTTGTAGTAGATAACACAGGTCAATTTGGAACTGTCGTTTCATCTTTGAAGTTCAAAGAGAATATCGAAAATATATCTGACATCACATCTAGAATTAGAATGCTTAGACCTGTTGTATTCAATTACAAAGGAAAATCAGATAAAGAAAAGTGCTATGGATTAATTGCAGAAGAGGTTAACGAGATATTTCCTGAATTGGTTGTACGTGATTTAGAAGGTGATATTTTATCAATAAAATATCAAGAATTGCCTATATTACTTCTTAAAGAGCTTCAGAAGGCATTAAAGAGAATAGAATTTTTGGAATCTAAGATTTGTGTTGATCAAAAATAAAAATAATTTTTAAATAAGGATGCTAAATTCAACATTTTAGCCTCCAATTTGAGCATCAGCTTTTATCGGCTGGTGCTTTTTTATTCATATATTCACTCAATTTTGTGTATAAACGTCTGATAATAGACATTCTGTTCCAAATTAACAGTATTTGTTAAGAACTGATTTACAATACATACTAAACTATTTAATATAGCATAAATTAGTTACAAATGTTGGTATTACAATTCCCCAAACTCACTAAAATCAGCACCAAAACAAAACATCTCTCTGAAATACGACCTAGTCTTTATATCTTTTAAATTGGACAGTTGACGACGAAGTAGATAAACGGGATCTTTCATGAGCGTCTTTAATCTTTGTTTCATAGTTCTTTTCTTCAGTTTTCTTCCGCTCATATTCCTCGTAGTATTCTTTAATGAGTTTATCAAATTCTTTTCTTTTTCCTAAATCCTGTGTCCGTATCTTTATGCGCTGCAATTTTAAAATCTTAGTTTCAACGTTTTTCTTGTTCCTATCAAGAATGGATATCAAAAGATCGGGTGAAAATGAGGATAATATTTTAGGTGCTACAATTGATATTGTCGTTGATTTCATAATTACTTCCGCTAATATTTCTGAATAAAGTCTAAGTCAATCATTCTTTTACCATAGGAATAGGAAACCAGTACAAAACTCTATCTTGAATTGGAGTTAAAGAATCACATTCATAGTCTTCTTTATGTGTAAAAGAATGAAACTTGCATTTTCTAATCTTTTCATCAGAAAATATTTCTCCATGATGAATTGTTTCATCTCCTGTCATGAAAAATATATCTGTATTTCTTGGAGGTTCTTCTTTCCAAATATTTTTCCAATAAAATTCCTGGTCAATCATAATTTACTGCATCCAGTACAACAAGTTTCTTTAGTCAATATAGATTCAGGATTCTCGCAAAATCTGCACGTTTGATTAGGTGAATAATGCGACATCTCCTCATCATTTCTTCTTTGCATATCCCAAATCAAATACTCTCTCCACTTGAACTTATCTACTTTGTTTTCATGTCCTATTTTTCTAGTTTCTTCTTCGAATATAGAAAACCCTTTCCAAGCTAGAGCAGAGAATGCTATCCAGTGTTCATTTAGATTATATTCCCAAGTAGTTGGGACATCTTTTGGATTTTTCATCATTTCCCCTTATAATTCTTCTCGTAAAAAACCTTCATTTTATCGCATCTTTGAAATCTGCAAATAAAAGAATCGTTTTTTTTGGTATTAACATCAAAATTGATTAAATTAAAAGTAGGAATAGGAATCCTTTTATATTCATGACCAAAAAAACATCTAATATTCATTTCTTATTATAATCCTTCCTCAGGTGGTTTTGGAAGAGGCATCCAATAATTTGCATGACAAGACCTTTCTCCATAATAATCGCCTGGACAAGCACCGACCTCAAACGAAGTAAAACCTTCATATACTCCAACATGAAATTTCTTCACATTGAATTGTGAAAACTCATCGAAAACCAAACACCACTGATTTATCTCTGGCGGATTATCTTTAACACTTATCCATTCATTTTGCTGTCCTGATATTTTTTCCATAAATCATCTGTTTCTTTATTCATAAATTCCACACCTCATACATGCTCTATGATCTTTTGGCATCCAAGTCCACATATGATCATTTTCATCGCATTTTGTTTTAAATTTCACATCATCAGGATTATAGAACGGAGAAATATATTCCCTTCCAGCTGTAATATTCTTCTGAGCACGAATATCTTTGTTAGACCATGTCCAGCATTCACCTGTATTGTCCTGAAAGCATACCCAAAGAATATCATTTTCTATTCCATTGTCTATCAAGAAATGCGCTAAACATGGGCCTTTGGGGCTATTTAGTGGTATTGGAGGATCTATTCTAGTTATCATTTTATACCTATATGTCTATAACCATTTTGTTGTCCTGAAGCATAAGCATATGCAATTTCTCTTATGGGATCTAGTATGATTTTTTCACACATCCATTTTCTAAGTTTATCCAATAAATATTCTAAATCTGGATTGTCTATGATAAATGACTCTGTGAACTCCTTCTCACTTATTTTATTTACTTTGTAAATATTCTGATTTTATTTTATTAAATTCGTATCTTTCATTTCGTATAAGTCCACTTTCATAACCCATTGATACAGATGATATTTGTCTATATTTATTAAATTCTTCTTGAGTCATATGACACATGAAATAATGAACACTGTCTTTATCTTCACATTCTTCTCTTTCACATTCCATCAAAACTCCTTCCCATTCTGATTACTGTCTTTCCAAGCATAAACCCCTCTATATCCCATATAATTGTCATCATATACAATTTTCCAGTGAGAAATAGCCTGATTTGTAAATTGTCCCCAATTTTTCTTTATGATAGAAAATTCACTTTCGGTTTCATCATCATCACCATCTTCAAAAATCCTAACTTCATAAACCCCATCTTTATCAGGAATTTCTTTAACAGGTACATCAACAGGTATAGAATGGATATCTTGTCTTTCTTGTTTCCAACATAAAAACCATCCCTCCCAATTGCATTGGCATACCCAACCATCTCTTTTCTTTACTCCACAACAACAATACATTCCCATCATAATTCTCATTGATTACAGTCAAAAATAAATATCCCGCTTCTTTGACAATTCATCATATTTAGTCATCATAAGACAACAAACTTGATATGTAATACCATCAATTTCTCTTTCACAGATATCAGCATAACCGCTATTAAAATCATCGTGACAAGAATCACAGCAATTTAAAGGAATTTTAAATTTAGATGAAAATTCCTCGCAAAAACAAATGTCTATCAAAACTCACCCCCACTTTGGTTACAGTCAAAAACGAAAACCCCTCTACTCTTCCACATCTCAATAGACTTTGGGTCGCTTTCGAATACGAATTCGATTTTTTTTCCTTTTGACAATTCTTCATCAAGCCATTTCTCTTTCAATTCATCGTCAGGTGTGTTGTCTCCGATGGGACGCATTTTTAATTGATCTCTCCAATTGATATCTCTTGTAAAATTTATCTGTAGCCAATCAATAGTCTTTTCTTTTACAGATTCGCATCTCCCAGACCATATTTGAATGGGATGATTTATTCCAAATTTTTCTTTTAATGAATGAAATTGAAATGCAACGGGAAATATTATTTTATCTTTATCGCACGCATCGTTAAATGATTTCCAATCAGGTTGCCATTTTCTACCATCGGAATACTCGAATTCCATTATCTGTCCAGCATGTCTGTATTTATCTAAATCAACAAAATGCCGTCTATGATCGCAGTCTGCTAATGTGTCTAAGTCAAATATGATCATGATTTCTCTAATAATTTTGGCAATTCTTTTAATTTAATAGGTATCAATTGACCCTCTTTTGATATGTGAATAGGCCCTTTTTCTGAAAACCATGTTGCTCCGTGCTGTGATTGCTTTGCTAATTCAATCATTTCGAAGATATTCATAAAACAACCTCTTCATCTATCCAAGATTTACCAACATCACAAAAACAAGCATCTGTTGATTTATCTCTTTTTTCCTTTATATCTAATGCTTTTTCGTTACTGGAATAACGACCCAAAATTTCGGTTATTAATCCCATGCTATTTCCCCATCCATCAATCGGATTCATTCTTACTTTGTGAACGTATATAATCATAAAGAAATCCTCATAACCTTATTCACTGGCTGATATCTTTCGTTAACATAGCTGCAATTGATAACTTTAGTCATCACAAGATCGATTTCTTTTCCGCCTTGTTCATGTATATGAGAGCATATTAAATATTTTGGTTTAACTCTAAACATTGTTTCTCTCAATGAAATGCTTCCGCAATGCTCACCATGTTTATTCATATCTAGAATTCCATAAGGAGGAGTATGAGAAATCAATATGTCTATTCCTTCAGGGATTTTATCATATTCTTTTTTCAACTCTTCTTCCGTTCCCATGAAAGCATTGCATCTTGGATTAACACCTTCGAATAGTAATGAGTGTGGAGTTCCCCATATCTTTAATGATTTATCAACAGTTGGATGAATTCCGCACTCTTCTAATTCAATATCATCTTCTTCGTATTCGAATTCTGTTCCTGAGTTGCAGAGATAGTCACAAGAAGGATCAATAATAACTGTGTTATCTTGTGGATCATTTATGTCAAATACACCCATTTCTAAAATATCGTCATGGTTACCTGCGATCAGGATTTTTTTTCGATATCTTTGATTAAATATCCAATTATTAAATTCGTCTATTTCATTTATTGTATGCCTAGCAGTCAAATCGCCAGTAACAATCAATAGATCTCCACCTTCAAGTTTTGGATACTGACCATGCAAACAACCAATGCAATCTATAATCATTTATCGACTCCATATTTTTCCAACCTTTCCCATAATTTAGGAAACTTAATCTTAAATCCTAGTAATGCACCAGAGTGGTTCTCTGCAATCCTAGAGATTAAGTAAACTGTACGCACAATTCGTACGTTTATTTCATTCTCTTCTCCTACAGCATCCTTAACCCAATTGTCTTCGTCGTCAACGTCATATAACTCATAGAAATCAGTTAAATCTAATATCAATCTTCGGAATTTGTTGAAGTCGAAAAACTTAAATGCTTCTTCAATTTCATGTTCTAGGAATTCGAATTTAGCCATTATTTCTCATAGTTAAGGTTAATCACTTTGAAGCTAATTGGCTTGTGTCCTAAAACGTTATCTTGAGATCTAACAATAACTCCTTCCCTTTGTTTTCCATTTGTGTATGTTCCCTCTCCAAGCTTATCAATATTTTCAGAAGAAAACCTGGATTTATGTTCTAGAATAGCAACCATTGGAAATCGCAATTGGGTGCAAAAATAGATGAATTCATGGAAATTAAGATATCTTTTTTCATTTATATTATATGCAGAAAAAGCGAGACCAATAACGTCTGTAAATCCCATTGGGTTACCCTGAATCTTAGGACCACATGTCTCCCATTGAATAGCAAATCCATCAGGCAAACGCTCTTCCAATTTATGATTAATAGCCACTTTCCAATATCCATTCTTCTCATCTCTTTCGAGTTCCCAATTTCTAGAACATAATCCAAATTTACCTTTATATTTATATGCAGTAGTCGAAGAACCATCAGCCTTTTCAGTTATGTAATATGGTTTACCATCGAGTAACTGGATGTATTCTTGACCAATTGAATTTTGATAATTCGGCTCATCAGTCTTAGGAATGAATCCAGGGAACTCTCCTTTTGCTTTTCCTTGTAAATTTGCTGGTACTGGCTTATGGTATTTCTTAACTTCTAAATCAGATGTAACGTCTAAACCAATATCCCATAACTGTTCTGTAGAGTCATTATAGGTATGTGAATCGCATTTAGTGATTAAAACTTCACTTGGAGCTCCTTTAAAACGGCACATCCTAACTCGCCATTTTGTCTTCTCCATATAAGGAAGATAAGAATGCTTGTCTTTGTCTAATAGAGAATCAGGTAAGAATACAGTGCAGAAGCTTCCTACAACGAAATCACTTTTACGAACTACTCCACGCCACTTTCCACCTTTACCGCATATTACAGTTGCAGAAACGATTAATTCAGCTCCTTGAATGGGTTCTAAAGAAATTATCTTGCCAATATATACTAATCCTTCATCTATTGAATCAGACATAAATCTTACCTTTACAAAGATTCATTGTTAAAAAGTCCATTTCTGCTCTCAATTCCTTTATCTCCTTTTGAAGGTAAGATATTCGTGAATGAGTGCTTTTTCTTAGATTGTCATACTTCACTAAAAGCTCGTCGAACTTTATAGAATCGTCTTTGTCAATCTCTGGAAATAATAAAAGTTGCATAATGCTACCTTGGGTTAATTTTTACTAAGGTATTTTGCACTTTGTCAAAATAAGTTTCAATAAATATCAACTTAAGTCACTCATTTTCTATGATTATTTTCCAATATTCTGAACTAGGTTTTCGATATGGTTCCAAGTCCAAATTGGTTATAGCTTCTATCTTCGAATAGTCGATAATACCTTTTCTTACTACCTTTGACAGTTTTATACCTCCTCCCATCGAAGAATGTGACCCACTCAATGAAATTAACTCTTGTTTTAGGGTTTCCTCCAGCTGTTCGGCGCGCTTTCTGTCCAGGTATGCGTTCCGATAACTCTCGGCTAAGTTGTTCCATTCGGGCTCTGACCTCTGGTGATAATCCTTCGTAGTCATCATAGGTGGGGTGTACTTTAATAAGCATTCGTAAAACTCTGTCAGTTTTGGTAACATTTGGTTTATAAATTCATCGTCTCTTGCAACAGGAATCATTACTCCTTTTTTCCCATTAAATGCTAAATACCATGCCAGTTGTACGTTAGAAACGTACATCTGATGTTGCATTTGACAAATATAAATTGGGTTTATTTCACCTCTTTGAGCTTGTTCAAAAGATTTTGGGCCGCATTTTATTTCTAGTATCTCTCTTGCATCTGATGATATTCCATCTAATGAAGCCATCATGAAATCTTTGAACACAACTTTTGGTTGAAATTCTTTCATAAAATAATCTTCACACCATTTTCTAGCTAAAGGCTCAATCCTTGTTCCTTCACGCATACGTTCTGTTTCTTCATCGGGTGGGTCTAAGTCCATCTTTTGACGAAATAGCTTATACGGAGTTTTCCAAGGGCTAAGACCTAAAATTACCGCTGAATCTGTTGCCGTTACATGTTGCTTTCTAATTTCAAGCCAATCGCTTGAACCCTGTTTAAGTTCATTCATATTTAAATCTTTTCAAAATAAACACTTTCAGAATAAAATCCATTGGATGAACCATACCAACGTATGGTTACAGATCCTTTAATTGTTGATAACTCGTAGAATGTCCATGTAAATGAATCATTATATGAATCATATTGTTTTTTTGGATTATCTTCACAATTTGTTCTTTCTTCAGCTATAAGTATAGGGCTACCAATTAACCAATCCAATTCACCGCAAATATCCTCTATTTCAACACTTTCACAACAATCTTGATGATGATACATTTTGTATACATCACCATCATTAGTATGAAAGAAAATTTCATCGTCGAATCTTTCAATTTTTGTTAAAACTTTTCCTTTTAATAAATCTATGTCCATAATCTATCCTTGCGATTCTTGTTTAATTCCATTTCTTTCATTCCATCTTTCAACACATTTTTTATATATAGTTTCTTCATCATCATCAACATTCCAAGCCCAGGGCCCCCTTGTTCCGCAAACTTTGCACCAACAATAAGTATATAAGGAATCCTTCAACAATCCATCGTCTTTTGGACATTCAATTACTCTAATATTATGCCATGCGCAAAATGGGCATGGCAAAGGCTCTATTTCATTCATTTTGTACCTGGTAAGTTAACAATATTACCTATCACATTAATTTCATCTTCATATACTTGTGTGTTCCATTCTTTTGGATGTACGGACCTTAAAGGACTATTTTCTATAAATTTTGGTGTAATCACAGAAAAGATAAACTCCCCATTTTCTGCGTAGTAACCCACTCCGTAAAAATCCTCGGATATCTCTTTGGTTTTTGGTAATTTTACTAATTTCAAATCGTATTTCATATTATTTCACACCTCTTGAGATTATGAACCCAAATGTCATGCTTACGAATGTTCTCATGACCCATTTGTATTCAGGGAAAAGAGGATATATTAAAAACAAAAACATTCCAAATAAAGCTATTATAGTAGGCCAATTTCTAAGCATCATATTATTTCCTTAAGTACTAATTTCCTTGGTTCCTCAATAGGGGACTTAATGTAAAATGAGCAATCATAAATAAATCCATCTATTCCGCACCCTTCGCATTCAAAATTAATCTGCCCATTTTCTTCAAATTGAGATGTTATGTAAAATATATCTCCGCAAGCGCATTTAATTTTCATAGTCTATCCTTGCGATTCTTGTTTTTTCATCTTCAATTCTCTATATGCGGAAGCCTTATTGATAACCTTGGTTAATTCTGCATTAGGGATGCCATCGATATTCTTAATCTTGTAATGCTCTAGGATTATATTTTCGTAATCCATTCCGCACTCTTCCAAAATATCACCAAGCAATATGATTAAATCTTCTCTATTTTGTGATGAATCTGTGTCAGGTTTATTTTGTTTCGGTGCTGTGTCAACTTTGATGTTAGGTTGAATAATCTCACATTTAGTTACAGGCAATTTATACTCATCAACCTTTTCAATCTCTTTTAATTCATCTTCAACATAACCGGCTCCCATACTTAAATCAGGAAAGAGCTGACGGAATAACATAGACATGCATCGATTATAAAGCATAATCGCAGGGTATTTCTTCCAAGTAGGACCATTCCAAAGACCTGCCGCCTCTGCATCTGTTCTACTAAAAGAACAAGTCCAAGTGTCTCCGCTATCTGCGCGTTTACCATGCAATATCACACATTCATTATTAGATTTAGGGTCCTTTGTAATGGAATGACCACGTTTTCTTACCAATGCTGCCATCATTTCTGTAGACATGCCCACCTTTCCATTAATGCAATGGAAACCTCCATTAAGTGCTTCAAATGGATGAATTCCTAATGCCTTTGATCTTGATATAATGGCATGTATTCCAGCTTCTCCAATACTTGCATAATGTTTAGTAGATAGTAGTTTCTTGCATGTATCTTGAATTTTATCTAGTTCTGCTAATTGTTTTGCGAAGTCATCTTGTATTACTAATTCGTTAGCCATTTTTCACCTCTTCATTTAATTTAATTATGTCTATATATAATTTCTTTCTTTCATCATTTGAAAGTATCCATTTCATATTTTCACTATCTGAAATCCTAATAGTATCTTGCAAAACACTCATCAATAATAATTTATGTTGATCATTCAATTTCATGATTAAACCATTTCCTCTATATTTTTAACCTTAATGTATTCCTCTGTGAACCAATCCAAATGATCCCATATCGCGAACTTGTCTAAGTCATCCAAATCAAAATATTCAACGAATTCCCCTGAATACATGCAACATTCACTTTCTGCACTTAATATCATTTTGGCAAACTTCTCTTGAATATCTTCATCTTTTGAAATAAATGACAATTTATTCAATGCTTTCTCTTTTTGCTTCATCATTTCTTTCTGAAAGAAATTGAATTTAGCTTCTTTATCTTCTGTGTATTTATCCATGATTAGCCTACATATTGTTGTATTTGAATAAGATCATCGCTAAAACGTAGCATCTCCCAAGACATAATTTCGAATTGGGATTGTATATCAATGCAAAACTCTCTTTCTTGTCTAGATGCTTCGTCTAGTCTATCGCTTAATTTCTTTGCTGTGTCTATTAATTCCTGTAAGTCTGTTTTCATTATTTTATCTCCAGTAATTTTTCGTAGCATCCTTCACACACACACACTAATTCTTTAAATGGGTGTTCTTCAACACCCTGAAAATCTGCATCGTAATAATCATCACAATTTTCACATCTGTATACGCTCATTATATCACCATTGATTTTATGTGTGATTCAGTCCACCCTTTAATATAAGCTTTGTACATTTTTACTCTTAACTTACACCCTTTATCATCTCCCAATTGACAATTAGGAACAGTTTTCATGAATTCAGGGTTTAAAGCTGGAGCATTCATATATTTTGGGAAAGATTCTAGTCCCATTTGATAAGATTGATTGATTAATGTTTTCATACTTTTCTCACTCTGTAATTTTTAAGTCTTTTGTTAATCAAGCACCGCTACGACTTGCTAAACGAAGTTAGGTAAGGAGACTTGCGCTTTGATGTAAACAAATGTAGCATAACAAAACATTTCATGCAACATATTTGTTCATCAAAATTACATTTGCCTAAAAACCTAACATAAGTTATTGTGGTTGCGTTAATATGGAGGATTCAATGACAAAACTTAAAGAATATTTATTTTATAAAAGAATAAGCATCACTTCATTTGCTCAAGAAGTAGGAGTAAATAGGGGATATATGAACCTAGTTGTATTAGGTAAATGCACACCTTCTAGGTTATTGGCGGAAGAAATTGAAAGAAAAACAAATGGTGAAGTAAAAGCAATAGATTTATTGGAGAAAAAAAATGAGTAAAACTGAAAAATATTTAAACTTATATTGCATGTTCCTTGCATTAACGTTGGGAACATTCATGATAAATCAGTATCTTTTTATCAGAAATATGCAAGAGGAAATTAAGGAATGTTTCAACGATATGGATATGCAAATGAATCGGAAATTTAAAGCAATGGACAAAGTAAATACCGAAAGATTCACTCAGTTAGTGGATTACAACTCGGAATTATGCCATGTTTTGATTACTGGAATATATGATAAACACCCAGAAAATGAATAGGTTAAGTTCTTGTTAAGAAATTATTTAGAATTACCTGGAAAAATTATCAATCCGGGCGTAATGTGGATTCTTTATTTTAGGACTTACATAAGAATAAGTCGGTTACAGAAATTAACCGACTGAAAAAGAAAAACCGCTGAGTGGTTCAGCGGTTTTCGACAACAATTCAATCCTTTTCAACAGGAATACAACCCTCAACAAGAAATATGTCGCTATGCTACTAACAACAACGCTTATAAAGGCAAACAACAAACAAGGAATATAACCATGCTATATTGCTATGTCACTATGTTACCAACCTTTACAGTTTTAATCAAACTGTTTCTTTACGCACTGAAGATAAGAGAGGTGCAATCATGACAATACAAAGATGTCCTCATGATAGGCAAAATCCTTATGCTCAAATTAACAGAAAAATATTTACCGATCCTGATTTATCTTGGGAAGCAAAAGGGCTTCTTGCTTACTTCATAAGCTTACCTGATGATTGGAAAATAAAAGTTCCTCATTTAGTCACTCTGTATGATAAAAGAGGAGGTGGCGAAAAGGCTATTTATAGGATTATAAATGAGCTAATTGAAGCAGGATATTGCACTCGAATTCGAATTAGCCATGAAAATGGTCATTTTGGAGAAACCATATATAACATTAGTGAATTCAAAAAAAGTTTACCACACAGCCGAGAAGGAGACGCCGAGAACGCACGTGCCGAGAAGGGCGACTATAATAAAGAAGAAGTGTTACAAAGAAATAAGAACAACAAACAAGACCCTGTTGTTGTTCCTTCATTCATTCAAGAAATTGAAGACCTCACAGATGAAGAAAAGAACTCTCTTTCCAAACATCCACCTGACCGAGTTAAGTTAGCTCTAGAATTTAACAAGAAAGTCAAACCCACTCATTCCAAGATTCAGCAACTTATTTGGCATTGCAAGTCTTATATTCCTCCTAAGCCTTCAAAAAAGAGTGAGCAGGACAATTTATATGAATATTGCGTAGACTTCTTTAAATCAAACATATCGAAAACCTGTGAGGTTAAAATTCATAAAGAAGGTATATTCTTTATTCCTACTCAAGGTGCAAATACAAATCCTATAGAAATTAAGTTTAATCAAGAAAACTGTGCAGAATCGATTAAAAATCTTTGCAACCACTACAACTTCACGAAGAAAAAGATGTGAGATTCTAGGGGTGTTTCTATGCGTTTAAAGCTATATTTAAAAACAACAAGGATATCATATGAAAAATCAGTCTAATGATTTATCCGATTTAATAGATTTAATGGATAAAGCTTGTAGATCTTTAATTGACGAGGACGACAAAGCTAAATGTTCCTATTTTCTAGGTAGATGCTCTCAAATTATAAAAAATATTTATGATGAATTTGAAAAAAAGGAAAAATCGATTTAATGGAAAACAATGAAAATTATGGAAAAATGATCTTTTTGTCGGAAGACGCAAAAGAAAAAGTTAGACAAATGGATGATCAGGAACTTGATATTTTATCTTCGTTGTTGGCTCATTCGATTAGAAATACACAAATCAAAATACAAGAGGAATTTAATGAACGACGTGACCAATAAAATGATCTTTGACGGATACCGATCTTTGTCCGATAAACTAGATTGTCATCGGGAACTGATCCACTTGTCTCAAGCAAAGTTTCGTGAGCTTGAAGATGAGCTTAGGAAAATAAATAGTAGAGTCGATTCTTGTCATGAGAGAATTACGGAATCAACGTTGAATAATTGTGATGAAGAAGTTGAAGATGACATTTGCGATGATTGTCAAGGTAATGATATGTCAGCAGAACAAATCGTTGGACAACTTTTTGATTTACTTGATCATAACCATCTGGATTACAATGATGTACTAACAAATATAATTGGAGCGCTTTTTGCTTTATGCGCTTCAAAAGAAATGAATAAACAGGAATTTAAATTGGTTTTAATGAACCTTCTCAAACATTATTCAATATATTTGAAACAGGTTAAGAAAGATCTGGAAGGTTAAATATGACTATTGAAGTTATAAAATATCACAAGATCAATGGATCAACTTTCATGATGGGTAAATTCTCTTTGAAAATACCTAAGTGGGGTAACTTCATCATTCATGATATGAGCTATTTTCAAAAGGGACATCAACGTTGGGTATCTTTTCCTTCTAAGCAATTTGAAAAGGATGGAGAGAAGAAATATATGCCATATAATAAATTTGAAGATGATAAGACATTGAAGGCATTTCAAGAGCAAGTATTGAAGGCATTAGATGAATATTTCAAGTTAAATGGAAATTAAAAAATGGACTTTAAAACTGTGCTAAAGCCCATATGGATCAACAGAACCTTAACTTAACCTGAAACAAATATGCGTTTTCACATTATGAAAATATGGGATTAATTGCAATGAGGATAAAATCATATTTGATGGATTTTCGATATTATTTTTTTGAATGTAAACTTAGATTTCTCATGTATTGGATACATAGAAAAAAAATAATCCTAAAGAATAAATATTTAATTCAATGGGATGATTTAACATATATTCATCGAGCCGGTTGGTGGGATGAAATTGATCTTGAGAATTTATTGCAAGAACTTGAAAAACTAAAGAAATAAATGAAAAAAACAACAACCTTTGATATTCAGGTAAAAACTGTTAGTGAGGCTAATTGCTCTGAGCATTGGATTAAGAAATCTAATCGTCATAAAGTGCAAAAATGGCATGTGAAAAGTGTATTTCGTAATAATAATTTCAAGTTTAACTTACCCGTTGAAGTTACTTTGATTCGTATTTCACCTAGATTCTTAGACAAGGATGAAAACCTACCAATGAGCATGAAATACATCAAAGATTATATTGCCGATCAATTGATTCCTGGTAAAGCACCAGGAAGAGCCGATGATAGTAAAGAAATTACTTGGAAATATGACCAGAAAAAAGGTATGGTAAAACAAAACTATGTACAAGTAATCATTGAGGAAAAATGACGTTTCTTATCTACTTGTGGAATAAGTTTGTTGATTTCGTTGAGAGATACACAGGCCCCAGAGAACCTTTTATTTAGGAATTTTATGTATTTAATCTTTTGTTTTCTTGCTTTAGTATCTTGTCAATCTATTGCTAAGCATAAGGATGATTTCAAGCCTATTGCTCATGATATGATTGATGAAGTGATTGATGATTCTATTCAAGATCCTGATAAAGATAGAGAAGAGAAGAGGGGATAATGAAAATTGTCATCATCTTATTATTACCTTTCATTCTATGCGCATGTACTTATTCTATCAATATGGTTCATACTCAAGGTTTGGCTAGTGATGTTATAGATGAAACGCAATCAGCTGACCCAGATATTAAGGCTGATGTTTCAGTACCTGCTATATGATTTGCGAATGCGGAAAACGGGTTCATCCTACAGAAATATATACAACTTTCTATTATTGTTCTCATTGCAATATGACATATTCTTACAAAAGGAAATAATAGGTTCATATGGCTTTAACAATGTCACAGTTGGCTAAATCCTATAATGTTACCAGGCAAGCTATTTATCTTAAAATAAAGCAGGGTCGCCTTAAGGCTGAAAAAAGATATGGCCGTTGGTTTATAGAGGAAAAGGATTATCTTAACTTCATTAAAACGAAATATACACGGATTCATGATGAAGATTTCTTATACTCTGAGCAGCAGGGTTTTTTCTCTGTTAAAAAGACTTCTCAAATTCTAGATTGTCCTGAGCAGTGTTTATATTACAGAATTAGAAGCGGATTCATTAAATCCTTTAGGCATAAATCATCTTTGTTTATGCATATTAGCGATATCATGAAGTTTAAGGATTATCTTCTGGCTAAGAATTATCACCAAAGACCTGCGGTTTTAAATAAAATAATGGTAACTTAATCATGGTTTCTGAATTATGTGTTGCGATCAAGGATGATGAAAAGACGCTTCGAAAGAAGTTTTTGATTTATGAAGATTATCAAGTAAATGAGCTAGACCCAATGATTACGAAATGTATCAATGAAACGCTTGAGAATTTCGATGGGGAACCGGCTTCAGTTAAAATAACTATTACAATGGAAATGCAATAATGAAATTTCCTAGCGATAAAGAAGTTATTGAAATGTATGAATCAGGAATGTTTGCTAACGAAATAGCTAAAAAATACAATTCATATTGCGACAAAGTAACCAGAATATTGCGAAAAAATGGAATTAAACTATTTCACGAAAGAGAGAAAAAGGATTTACCAATATCCCTGAAGGTGAAATATGGCTTCGAGTAAAGGACATGCACCATATTTAGGTTGCGAGAAGGGCGCTCCGTATGGATTTTTAGGTAAGCCTGAAAGCTCCTGGACAGAAGAAGAAGCTATCCAATTAGGAATAGATCTTGTTCAATGGCATTTCTTGAGTAGAAAGAATATCTGGAGAAATGTATTTTTCACTGAAATTGCTCAAATAGATCTTCGATTAGTTGCAGATTTAGAAAAAAGATATTCCGGATTTAAGAAGTTTACGGATAGGTCTAGACAGATTCAGGAATCTAGATTAGTAGATTTGCCTTTGGATAAATCACCTAAAGGAATTGATGGCTATCATTCTAGGTGGATTCTTGCTCGACACCATAAAGGAGAATGGGAAGATAAGCCATTAATCATAAATGAAGAGCAAGAGACAAAGATCACTCAGTCTATGGATGCGGTATCATTCTTGCAATCTAAAGCTGCGGAGGTTGCCTCTGATTTAAATAATGCTGATAGCAATATCAATAGTGCTGAGAAATCATAATGAGATATGGGTGAAACTAATGCATATGCTGGCATCTTCTCAATGTTAAGATTCATTTCGTCCAGCATTTCAATTAGATCTTGTTTCGTTGGCTTCTTAACTTCTTCTGTCATTTTATCTCCATGAATAATAAAGAGCCATTCTCACCGAAACAGCTAGATTTTATCAAGAATTCTACAAAGAAATGGAATTTAGCTCATGGATCAGTCCGAACGGGAAAAACAGTATGTACAGTATTTGCTTTTATGCACGCTGTATATAACTGTCCTGATTCTCAAATTTACATTGTTGGTCATACTTTTGACACGGCTTACCGCAACGTCGTAAGGATGTTGATGGAAAGTCCGGAGATGGAGATCTTCCGCCCGTTTTGTACATGGTCAGGAAAGAAACTATACTTCAGAGATAAAGTTATTACTATATTAGGTGCCAAGGATACCGGGTCTATCGGTAATTTTCAGGGCCTGACAATTTCTTTAGTTTATTGCGATGAGATGACATTGTATCCGGAAAGCATTATAGATATGATTGACTCTCGTTTATCCCTTCCTCATAGTAGGGGATTTGCTGCAATGAACCCTAGCCATCCTAAACATAAAGTTAAGCAATGGATTGATAAATCCGAACAGGGAGATCCAAATTATTATTCATTACACTTTACGCTCGCCGATACTCCTTATGTTACAGAAGATTATAAAAACCGTATTCGTGATAGTTCCACTGGTATTTTTCATAAGCGTAATTACCTTGGTTTATGGTGTCTTGCTGAAGGGGCTATTTTTGATTTCTTCGAGCCTAAAATCTATGTTAAACAAAAGCCCCCTGCTGCTGCTGAGTATTGGGTTGCCGGTATTGATTACGGGGCATCTAATCCTTTTGCCTGTCTCCTTATTGGCGTATCTACTGGAAAGTATACTCAATCGGGTAAAGTGATGTGGGTTGAGAAAGAATATTATTGGGATCATAAGAAGCGTGAGAAGCAAAAGACAAACAGTGAATTGGCTGATGATGTACAGAATTTCTTGCAGGATTACGATGTTAAACAAATCTACATTGACCCAAGTGCCGCCTCTTTTAAGACAGAGTTGAGACGTCGTGGCATGCATACCGTAGATGCTAATAACGATGTCGAGGATGGTATTAATATCATGACCTCAGAAATGAAACGTGGTGTCTTATTTGTTTGTGCTGAATGCAAGAATCTAATCAAAGAGATAGAATCCTACGTATGGGATAATAAGGCATCTGAAAGAGGATATGATGAGCCGGTTAAACGAGATGACCACGCTATTGATGCTTTGAGATATGTTATAGCAACACATAAAGTTGCAACCTATGAGCCATACAAACACAATCCCGTCGAATATCAAAACAATAGATTTAAATCTGTTTTTGGTCGTTAAACGTTAATAAATCATATCACTAGACATAACCTAAAGTTTTGTCTATATTGTATTTATTCAATTTAGAGAGGTAATCTTGAGCTTCTACGCCCCACCTTGGAATAATAATCTAGAGCCTAATCAAGGTAATGTTAGACAGTGGCTTGATAACTTATACAGCAAGTTTCAGCCTATTGAACAATCTCGTTGGAATCAATCTAACATTGATACTCTATTCTACGCTGGTTCTCAAGAGTTCATTAACCGTAACTTCAGTTTCACGGGAAATAACACCGCAAGCAATTATCAGTTTAATTTGATAGCCCAGCCAATTAACATGATAACCGGATTTGAGAGACAAAAAAGAAAGAACTTTTCATATGTACCCTGCGAAGGTTCTGACCCTCAAACTACAGATCAATATACAAAGTTAATTACTCATTGCGCTAATATGGGCGATATTCATGAAATTAAGTCTAAAGCAAAAGAGCTTGCAGCTATTTCAGGAATGGTATTACTTCAACCATATTTAGACTACTCAGGAGATGATCAGGCACAGGGTGATCTTAAGGTTAAGGTGTGGGAATACAACTCGTTTCTAATGGACCCATATTGGAGAACTGACATTAACAATGCTCAGTACATATGGTGTCAGGAATATATTAGCAAGAAAGAGGCTGAGGATAGATTCCCCGATAAGTTAGAATCTATTGGCCCTATGTCAGGTACACCACAAAGATATGGTAATTTCTATTTCCTTCCAGAGAATTACAATATGAGCCGTAATGACCTCATGGTGTTGTCTTACGTATGGTACAAATGGAAGAAAAAGAAGCAGCGTCTTTACAGTAAATCTAGGAATCAATTCTTCGACTTTGGTAAAGAGGCTAATATAGAAGAGATTATTTATAATATTCCTGATATGGAAATTGTAACTGTAGAGGTTCCATGCTGGAAATTAGCCACAGTTCTTAACGATCAATTGATGTTCCAAGGAGATAATCCACTTGGATTTGATGGATGTCCATTTATCCCTTACTTCTGGAACTACGACCCTCATATTCCTCAGTTTGATTTACGCGTGAGGTCTCTAGTACGCCCAATGAGATCTGCTCAATTCTTATTTAACCATAAGATAATCAACAATGCAGATATCACAGAAGCGACTATCAATGCAGGTTGGAAGAGAAAGGTTGGAGCTGTAGCCAATGAAGATAATCTTAAGAAGTCTGGCCAAGGATATGATGTTATAATCAATGAAGGTTATGAGCTTACAGACTGCGAAAAGATTATTCCAAGTGGTGTTCCTGAATCTGATTTAGCGTTAGCTGATCAATTCATGAACCTAATCTATTCTACTTCTGGGATAAACTTAGAAAACTGGTCTGCTCAACAAGAGAAAGGGGTTTCAAGTTTAACTGTTCTATTGAAGCAAGCCGCTAATCTAATGGTGTTCCAGAAGTATTTTGATCAGTGGGACTATTCTGATAAAATGCTAGGTTCAATATTACTTCAGATAGTCCTTAACAATTGGAACGCTGAGAAAGTTAAACTAATGATTGGGGAAGAGCCTTCACCATTCTTCTATAGCAAGATATTCTCTAAGTTTCAGGTATTGGTTGAAGAGTCTGATTTAACGCCTACTCAACAGAACTTGCAAGCTCAGCAAATGATGGATATTAACGCAACATTCGGTAGAGAAGTATTCCCTCCTTCAATGATAATTCCTAAACTGAATATTACCGGTAAAGGCGAGATCATACCATACCTTGAAGAGCAAGAACATAAAGCGGCAGCAGTTGAATCAGAAGCGCAGAACATCCAGCATACTGTCGAAGAGATGAAAATCAAACAACTTATGGCTCAGATACATAACCAATTGTCTCAAGCTCGTGAACGCGATTCTAGATCTGAATCTAACGTCGGTCTATTCGAAGAGCGTATGTCAATGATCAGTAAAAACCATAGCCTAGCAACTAAAGAGAAAGTTGAGGCATTAGGTAAATTGCTTGAGACTATACAGAAATTCGGTGAATTAGAGACATTTCTACAGGCTAATAATCTTGATGCTGTTAAATACGACGAAGAAGAGCAAGAAAAGATAACCCGTCAACAAGTAGAAAGAAACGAAGCATCTAAGAGATTTATAGAGCAATTGATGGGAAGTCAACCAAGCAATCAGAATCAACAACAGAATCAGCAACAAAACTCTTCTCAGAATATGATGGCGATGTTATAAGGTTATAATTAAACGAGGCTAATAATGCCTCTAAAAAAATGGGGTGTATTA
>Ga0265336_10000214_pt1 | contig 40812 bp, 54 predicted proteins | sample 42119metaG_FD_193583 | JGI IMG/M metagenome (GOLD analysis project Ga0265336, IMG submission 193583) | Rhizosphere microbial communities from Carex aquatilis grown in University of Washington, Seatle, WA, United States - 4-21-19 metaG | ecosystem: Host-associated > Plants > Roots > Rhizosphere...
ACGCCTCGTCGACCAGCGACTTGAGGGCCACGGCCTGCGTGCGGGGCTCGGCGGGACTGGGCGTGATCGAGGCGTCCAGGCCCAGCGGCCAGGCGAGGATCTTGTGCGAGCCGTTGTCCTGCTTTTCGCGGCGGATCAAATGCGAGACCGTCCCGCTCGACCAGCCCATCTTGCCTTCCTTCACCATCGCCCAGAGTCGCCGCTCATACTTGTCGCGGAGGTCGAGCTGGGCCTGGGCCCAGATGCCCGCGTCGTCGGCCTTGAGGTTCGCCGGCGTGAGGCCGATCTTCTTGTTGCCGATGGTCGGGTCGAGCCCATGGTGATAGAGCAGCCTCGACTTGGCACTCGCGGAATCGAGGTCGAAATCGGTATCGGGCGTGAAGTAATCGCGGAGCGACGAGGCGTCTGTCTGATCGGGCGACCCGAACAGGACCAGGTAGCCGCCGACCTGGCCCTTGTCGTCGAGGGCCTTGCAGGCGCCCCCGAACCAGACGAGTGTTTCGATGGGTTCCATGTCAGGAGGCTCTTGCTTTCTGCTTCGGGGCGGAGGAGGGCACGAAGGCGGGGACGTCGGCCGTATCCGCATCCTCGCCGATCAACACATAAGTCAGGCTGCATCGACAATTGGGATGGGCCGGCGGGTATCGGACCGTCGAGTAATCCGGGTCATGGCCCACGGTGCCGAACGAGCCGCCCAGGCCGATCTCGGGCACCTTCGCCGCCAGGTTGACGCAGATCGGGCAGCTATTGGCCGAGAGCATCCACCGTTTCGCGGCGACGACTCCCGAGGCGGAGGCGCTCATCTCGCCGGCGGCATGCACGGCCCTCGCCACCTCGGTCCGGGCGATGGCCTGGGCCCTCGACTTCGAGGCCCTGGTGAAGACTTGCCGGATCGATCGGGCCAGCTCATCGACGGTCTGTCCCTGCCCGATCAAGCCCCGGGCCAGCCGATCACGGACTTCGTCGCGGGCCGAGGCGATCCCCAGGTCCGTCGTGGCGTTGGTCGATCGGCAGAACTTGAGCGTCTGGTCGGCGATCGCCCGATGGATGTGCGGATCAGTGACTCGCCATTCGTCGGGATCGAGGCCCAGCCGGCCTCGCAATCCTCGGCCGACCTTATCCCAGTATTGGCCGATGATCGGCGTCATCGCGCTGGCCATCGGGTCGTCATAGTCGGCCATCCGGGGGAAGCGATCGGGGATGTCGACACCGGTCCACTTGCGGGCGGTCGCCAGGACTCGCTTGAGCTGTTCTCGGAAAAATCGGCGGAGCTGCCTGCGGATCGGGGCCCCCTCGGGCAGGCCATATGTGTTTTCCTCGTGGTCCTCGGGCGCATCGCCGGGGATGTGGGCCTTGCACGCCTCGGCCGCGGCGAGGGCGGCCAGGACCAGGTCGAGATCGAGGGTTTTCACGCCGCCCCCATCCTCTCGCGTGCGAGCTTCAACACTTCCATCGCCTCGGCCCGCAGCGACTTCGCCGCCGGGCCGTCCTGCTCGGCGTCGTCGGGGTCCGTCAGGCTGCTCGGCGTCGGGACTGCCCCCGGCATCGCCGGGGCCGGCGGGACTCGCGGGCCTTCCTGGGGGGTGCTTCCGTCGGCGAACTTGTCGCCGCCGGGCACGGGTTCGTGGCCGGTCGCCGTCAGCGCCTGATTCAGGGTGATGATCCTGTTCTTCTGATAGGCTTCTCCGAAACGCTTGAACCGTGCGTCCTCGGACTCGCTCATGCACTGGACGTTGGAGTAATCGAACTCGAACCGCTCGCGCAACGGGTCGCCCAGCAGCGGCATCAGCCGCCGGTTGATCGTGGCGGCGATCTCCTTCTGCATGGGGATGATGCCGTCCTCATAGGCGGCCCTCCTGGCCTCGGCATAGTTCGCGAAGGTCCGCTGCTCCGAGCCCACGGCCAGGCCGACCACCATCGCCGGCAAGCGCATCGCGGCACAGATCCGGCTCTCGGGGATCTTCATGATCCGGTCCAGGGCCAGCTCCTCGGGGCTCATGCCGATCTTGTCGACCTTGACCCCCCGGCTGTTGACCAGGACCTTGCCGCGCCCTTCGCCGAGGAAGCGCTCCTGGAACGACTTGGCCATCTCGTCGCGGTCGACCTTGTCCCCGAACGTGTCCTCGGGATTGGCCGGCGAGATCGCATAACCGATCACCCCCATATTCCGCATGATGGCGGCGGTGAATCCCGCCGCGCTGTTGTCCGTGCAGACCTCGCGCAGCAGCGACTTGAGCGCGGCCAGGCCGAGGCGGTCGTAATAGGGGTCGACGCCGTCTCGGAAATGGATGACCTGGTCCGGGTCGAGGTGGATGATCCGGCCGTCGACCTGGTAATCCCACCAGCCCAGATATTGATCTCCGGTCGTGTCCCAGCGGGGCCAGACCCGATAGTGGGGCATCCACCAGAGCTGGATCGGGTCGCCCGGATCATAAGCCGGACCCTTCGCGACCATCAGGTAAGCATTGCCGTCGGTCCGGTAGGAGAGCACCAGCCCCTTGGCGATCGTGTGCCAGGTCTGATAGGGGTTCGGATTGCGCAGGAGCCGGATCAGGGGGTGATCGGGGACGGGATCCTCGTCGCCGGCGTCATTCCGCCGCATGACCCGCATCTCGGGCTCGGGGAAGTTGTCGGCATACCAGGCCAGGCAGCAGGCGACGGCCGAGTTGCGCCAGAGGTCGCCGGCCTCGGCCTGATAGTCGTACTTCGAGCCGGGCTGCCAGGGCTGCCATATGGGCGAGCCATAATGGCCGCCGGCATTGCCATACCCCTGGCCGCCGTAGGCGCTGAAGACCGGTGCCTGGAGGGCCTTGGCGCCATCGCGTTCGAGCCGGCCGAGGAAGGCCAGCGTCTCCAGGTGATTCTCGCGGCGGAGGCTGCTCATGCCCAGGAAACCTCGATCTTATTACTGTGGCTCGATCCCCAGCACGCCAGGGCGAGGGCGATCACGGTGTCGTCGTGCATGCCGTCGGGGGCCTGCATCCGGACCTTCCTGGACGGGAGGATCTCGTATTCGAAGGCGAGCAACTCGGCGGTCTGCTCGGGGATGTCCATGAGCCTCAGCCGTCCCTGCTCGAGCTGCATGGCCAGGTTGTCGATCAGCGCTTCCTTGGTCGCATTGGTGAACTGGAACGGGATGATCCGGCCCATGCTCTTCTTGCGGAGCGACTCGTAAATCGGATCGCCGATGCCGGTGGTGTCCAGGACGACAGGGGCCTTGAAGTAGGCCAGCGACGTCGCGGCGATGATCTCGACCTGTCGAGTCCAGGAGATTTGCTGGTAGCGCTCGAACGAGGCCTGTCGGCCCTTGGCGTCGAGGAGGGAGTTGACCGAGAAGTCGAGCGTCCGGGCCAGGTCCGACCCCTGCGTGTATCGTTCGCCCGCCTTCGGCGGATCGGCCTTGATCCGCTTCTGATCCACGGCCTCGAGCACGCGACGGAAGACACCGCCTCCGTCGTCGTGGAACTCGGCCAGGATCTCCTGGGTGAAGACTCGCTCGGGCAGGCTGCGGCGAAGGTCTTCGATCTCATCGGGGTGGATGTAGGGGTTGCTCGAGGTGGGCATTTTCCAGCAAGCCCAGTCGGGCTCGAGCCGGTCCTCGCCCTTCGTGAACAGCTCCCAGAAATAATCCTTGCCCTTGGGTGTCGAGAGGAAATAGGCATCGCCCCGGTAGTCCGAGAGCGTGGGCCGGATCGCTTGCGTCCAGCACTTGCCCAGGTTCTTGACCTTGGCGGCTTCGTCGATCACCACTCGCTTATATTTGCGGCTCCGGCCGGCATCCTCGTCCTGGAGCGACCAGAACTCGATCACGCCGCCGGTGATCAGCTCGATCCGCCATTCGGACTTGTTGGTCCGGCTGATGATCGGCTTGAGGATCCGATTCAGGTCCACCCAGGGACCATAGAGATACTTGTAGCTGGGTGCGAACCAGCCGACGGGCGCGCCGTCGATCCCGGGAGGGGCCGCCGCGTTCACGCCAAGGACCGTCTTGCCCCAGCGACGGCCGCAATCGACGACGTTAAATCGCTGCTTCTCCCGGAGGATCTTCGCCTGGCCCGGGTGAGGCCTCGGCAGGGTCACTTGGAGGGTCGGCATACACGACCTGGATCTTCAGGGGGCCATCCTCGCCGTTGCTCAAGGAGAGGGCCTGGATGGCCTTGCCGATCAAGCGATCATGGGCTTCCTGGATCGCCCTGATGTCGGGCTTCCACGGCTTCTGCTGGACGAGGACGAGCTCGTTGGCGGGAAGATGAGGATAGAGCGATCGCTCCATGGGGACCGGCTTGCCCTTGGGGTCGAGCCAGACGGCTTCCGGATCGGGATTCTGGAGCGGATCGGCTTCCGGATCGGGTTCGGGTTCGGGCATGTCCTTGATCCGAAGGAAATCCTTGAAGGTGACTGTGCCAGCCGGCTCCCACGTCTCCTCGAACCCTCGACCGAGGGCGATGTCGATCAAGGCCTCAGTGATATCGGGGAGCACGCCGGCCAGGCGATCCCCGGCCTTGGCGATAGGCTCGGCGTGCCGGACGGCATTCGATGGCCGCCCCGCCCCGGGCCGCTCTCCCCCGTGCTGTGCGGCCATCGCTTACCTCGGGACTTGCGAATGCGAACGTCGCTCCCGCCGGTCGCGCGCGAGCGAGCAATAGATCGAGACCACGATCGCCAGGGCGCCCAGGAGCCTGCCGGCCAGGTCGACCGACAACGTGAGGCAGCCGAAGCCCAGGCCCAGCGTGAGCTGGTGAGACCAGTGGTATTCGGCCTGTTCGAAGAAGCTGACGCTCACCGGATCAATCCTCGCGCAAAGACACCGCCCGGCCCCTCGCTTCGTCGGGAGGGGCCGGGCGGGCAAACCCGCCGTTTCGTCACCAGCAGGGTCGTTTAGGGGTAACCATCACTCACGGAGAGGCAGTCATGTCATCCCTGGGAGTCGCAGGGCGGTCAAATTCCAACCCAAGGACATGTCCTAACCGCAATCAGGACCGGGGATTGCAAGCAACCGACGCGGTCAGATCGAGGCCATCCTCGCCGCCACGGATTATTCCGCACGGAATAATCTTCGTGCCAAAACAATCTTAACAAGGTCGAATATCGCTCAATAAGGCATCTTTTGGCGAATCGCGAAAATCCGGGAAATCGCCAGGCGACGGCGAGGTTTGTCAACCGATACAATCCAAGGTGCACGGGTGTGATAAGTCCAGGCCCCTCCGGCATGTCGGTCACGAGCCGGACCAGTGCGACCGGTCAACGCCGTGGCCTGGGCAGTCGTCCATCGCATCCGGACCGATTCGCGGCCACCGACCCGCATCAGGCTTCCAAGACCTCTCCCTCGGCCTGGACAGCCTTGGGAGAGGTTTTCTTCTTACTACCCCGGACCAGCTTGAGTCCGAGGACCACGCAGAGCCTATCGGCCGAGTCGAGCGAGAGCGATCGCTCGCGGCTGAGGAACCTCCGGAGGCTGGCCTGGTCGATCCCGGCGGAGACGGCCAGGGCGTTCACGTTGCAGTTCGCCAGCGAGTCGGCGACCGCCTGCAGCAGTTCGCGAGTCAGGGGCTGTTCGCCACCGGTTTGTTTTCGCGGTCGAGGTCGAGGCATTGTCCAGGGGCGTCTTTCGTCGTCAGGTTCGAGGTGATCAAGAACTCGTCAAATTCCGATAGGATGCCCGAGACCCGCGAATGGGGCAGGTCGAACACGTCGGCCAGGAACCGGTGCGAGCATCCGACCCGGTGGGCATAATACATCACCAGGGCCCGGCGGAATTTCCAGCGCTGGCTGACCGTCGGCTCCCGGTCCGGGTACCGGAGCCGGATCAGCTCCGGCTCCGGCGGGAGGCGGAGCTTCACCAACCCTTGCCGGCCTCGCCCGTCCATCGATCGTCGCTCGCGAAGATGAACGCCCCCAGGAAGCGGAAGCGGTAGGCCGCATCCTGCACCAGGCCGAGCTGGATCATGAGCAACGCCAGGTTCAGGATCTCGGCGATCGACTCGTCGCCGCGTAATCTCTGCGGAGAGATCGTGTGGTGTCTGGTGTCGCTCGTCATCTCGAGGGCGAGATGCTCCGAGTGTTCGCCCACAAACCTGGACGAGAACCGGAATTCATCATGAGCAATGCCGCTCACGGCGACGGAGACCAGGTCGTAAAAGCTGGGCACAAGGGTTTGCTTGTCAGACTTCGATTTCTCGCTGGTGGTCAAGGAGAGGCTCATCGGGTCGGGACCTTTCTCTTCTCTTGGGAAAAATCTCAAGGGGACGCCAAAAAGGGGGTCGAATTCAAGCTGGGGACCCCTCGCGCGTACGCGAGGAAAAAACGATTCGGCTTTCGACCGCGGACTCCAGCAGCCGGGCAAACCGCTTGCGGTCGCGTCGCAGGGCACGCTCCCGGTTGCGGCGGCCGATCCGGGCCTCCACTTTCGTCTTGAGCAGCGGCTGACCATGGCTGGACAGCGGCTTGCGGCCGGCGGAACACGCCTCGGCCAGGAGCTTGTAGAACGGGCGGTTAGTCGTGGGCATCAGGTCCACTCCATACTTGGTGTCGACTCAGGAGATCGTGGACTGTCGAACGAGACCATCGCCCCCCCTCTTTCCTGGGCTTCAGGCCTCGGCGGTCCAGCTCGGCGCAGATCGCCCGCAAGGTCCGCCCCTGGTCCGCCAGCTCCCTCATCAAGGCCAGCACCTCGAGCTCGGCGGGATTGGGCACGACGGCGATGGGCCGGCCGTCCTTGGATCGCCTTGGATCGCCCGGATCGACCGTGGTGCCATAGGCAGCGTGCCCGCAGACCTCGCCATTCGATCGTTTGGCCGCGAACGCGTCATTGGTCCGCTCGACGATCGTTTCCCGCTCCCACTGCGCCAGCATGATGATCAGGTTCATCACCATGCGGCCGTTGGCGGTCCGGGTGTCGATCGAGTCGGACACGGAGAGCAACTGGGCCCTCGGGCGATCGCCGCCGAAATGGGACTCCACCAGGCGGCCCAGGTCCACCAGCGATCGGGTCAACCGGTCGAGCTTGGCGACGACCAGGCCGCCGGCTTTCCCGGCGTCGATCAGTTTGAAGATCGAATTCAGCCCGGGCCGGTCGAGCGTCTTGGCCGAGGCGCCAGGGTCCTCGATCGTGGTGAGCAGCTCCAGCTCATGGAGCCGGCAGAATTGCTCGATCTTGTCGCGCTGGGCCCTCAGGCTCACCCCGTCGCGGGCTTGTTCGGCGGTGCTGACTCTCGCATACCCGAAGACTTTAAGGGGTTCGTGTGCCATCGCTCCATTTGCCTTGTTTCACGCTGCCAATTGCGGTTTTGCTGATCTCTGACATGTGGACAGTTGTCATGAATCGATGCTGTCGGATGTCATAACTTTCAGGGGCTTGCCCTTGTCCGGCTCCGGTCGGGGCCGGACAGGCCCCGAGCCCGGGGCATGGAGCCACCCCTGGTACGCCTCGGACCAGAGGACCGCGGCGGGGTCGATCGGCGCCCCGGCCGGGAAGTCCTCCCGAGCGGCGACCTGGCCGATCGCCACCGAGGTCAATCCGGGGAAGAGCCGGTGATATACCTCGACGTCGGCCCTGGCGGGAAGCTCGTCGGGGTAGAGCCGCCGGCCGGATTGCTCGGGGTGGAAGTCGGCCAGGTCGGGCCGTTTGTCACCCGACTCCGACTCCGACTCCCAATCCGACACGGAATGAAAGGCCAGGTAGGCCCGGCATTCTTCGGGGGTGTCGAGCCGGATCGGGAATCGCCCCGTCAGCTCGCCGACGGAGACGCCCAGTGCCCGCGCGAGCCGGGCCAGGGTCGAGTCGCGGAGCAGCCCCGACCGGCCTCGTTCGACGTTGAACACGCAGGCCAGCGAAAGCCCGGACGCCCGGGCCAGGTCGCGCTGGCTCCAGCCCCGCTCCCGACGGAGGATCTTGAGGCGTGGCCCCACCACGAGGCAATGCGTCTCTTTCGGTTCACTTTCGGATCTTATTCCGGTCTCCATGTTCTCACCATCAACCCTGGCGTCTTATCATCTCCCCTGAATAAATGATCTTTATTTTGGGACGCGCCAAACCGTGTTTTCGGAAAATATGCGCGAGATATCGCTAGCGCCCGGCCGGACCCGGCCGTAAGATAGGTCAGGCTCGGCGGCGAGTCGCGGGCTGGGGTGTTAGCCGCCGATGGCCCACCGGGATGAGGTTTTGAGCATTTTTTCCAGTCCCGGCCCGGGTGCTTAACCCCACCTTCGCAGGCTGACCTGGCCTCGAGTCGGGTTGGCCGGCGTGATGCTTATCCCCCAGCAGGGCCGCTCTCCAGGGCGGCCCTGCTGTCTCCCGGCCGGCGATTCAAGCACGAGCGACCGTCATGCGCATCATCCACAGTCGAGGCCAGCGGCCGGACGCCGTGCGCGTGATCCGCGAGACGGCCAGGGCCCTGGCCAGGGTCAGTCCGGAGACGGCGAAGCTCCGGATCCGGATCGCCCCGGCTCCGTGCGTGACCAACGGCCGAGGCTTCGGCTGGGGAGCCTTCGACGATCCGCCGGGTGAGGTCTTGCGGCCGACCATCTACATCGCCGGCGAGAAACCCGACGACATCGGCGACGAGGACTGGCTGTCCGACATGCTGCCGCACGTCCTGGCCCACGAGTGGGCCCACTACGAGCAGTGGCGTGACGGCAAGCCGGTCCGGGAGCGCGGCGTCGAGGCTCGGGCCCGGGAGCTGCTGCGGCTAATCGGCTGCTCCCACGATAATCGAGTGTCGTGAAGTCAGAGCGGTACGGGCTGCTCCTGCCCAGAGACACGTATGATCGAGGACCTGGAATACGCCCTCCACTGCATGATGTACGCGGTGGGAATCCTCATCATGGTGGTCGCCTGCCTGGCGATCGCGATCGTGATCGGAGTCATGATCGGTTATGCGAGATACCTCTGGCAGGCGAGGGAAGTGCTCGCCAGGGTCGGGAGGCGCCGCGCGGCCAGGGTCCGGGCTCGTCACTTCGGCTTGGAAGATGATGACGGCTCTGCACCCCTTTATCTTAGCCGCCCTGGCTCGCCTTCCCGTCTTTCTTCCTCAGCAGGAGGAACATGAGGTTCATCTGCCGGCATGTGCACGACCAGGCCCAGACCCCGAGGAAGGCAAGGACGGGTCCCACGAGGGAGAGATAGGTCGCTCCCTGATACTGGGCCGTGCGGATGACCATCACGATCAGGCATGCCGCGATGAAGCGGAGCTGGGTCCAGAATGCCGCCGCCTGATACTCGATCAGGGTCGGATAGTAACCCTCATTCTTGAGGTACGCGATGATCGGCTTGTCGATCAGCGCCAGCAAGACCGATTGGGCCACGGCCATCAAGCCCGCGAGCATCGCCGTGGCGCTCACGGCCGTCGGCAGCACATCCACAGCGAGCTTGTCGGCCCCCTTGGCGGGGAACCAGGCCCAGGCGACGAGGGCCGCCGCCAGACCATACAGGAGAGGGCGAACCCTCCCGTCGAGGTACTTGCCCAGGAGGGCGGCCGCCGAACTCCGGAGCCGAGGGTACCACCCGAGCGGAGGGAGCGGGGACAAGTTTGGCGACGGGGCCTCATCGGTCATCATTCTCGCGGGCTTCAGGGTCAACCTCCTGCAAAAAGCCGGCAAGCTGCCTCTGGCAATGGTCCCGATCCCATTCTCTCCCGGACGCCTTCAGTTCAACAAGATACTCGACCCGCGCGCCCAGCATGTCGAGAATGACGGCCTTGCTCCCCTCCTTCTCGACGCCGCTCACCTTCAGCGAGGTCACGTCCGTGCTCCCCATCATGAACAGCCGCTTGACGTAGGACTTGACCTTGTCGGCCATGAGCTCGCCCTTCCCATTCCCGATCGAGAGTTGCATCCCGATCGTCGCGGCGTCGACGTCCTCCATCGCCTCCAGGGCCCTCTCGATCGGGAGCCCGGCGTTTCCCAACGCCGCCCTGGCCTGCCTGGCAGGCCTGCGGATCTTGAATTCCAGCGACCGGAAGACGCTCGTCTTCTCCAGCCGTTCGATCATGTCCCTCCTGAGGAGCGGCTCGACCTCGACGTGATACGGGAATCTCAGCTCGTCAAGGAAGTGCGAAATGACCTGGGCCCTCGGCCCGCTCGCCGAACTCTGGACCACCGCGACCTGCCGGGACGGATCATAGGCGAAGCAGATCGGCTCCCCGAGGTGGGTATCCTCCGCGAGCGGCAGCCGCTTGACTCCATCGCCGTCGATCACGGACGGGAGTTCCGTCGAGCGTAGCTTGAAGATCGTCGCCGTGAACGCCGGCTTGCCCCCGGCCCGGCGATTGTGCGCATCATCGATCGCGTAATCGCCGTCGTTCGATTTGAAGCGGATCAACTTCTTCCGGTTCGCGAACGCGCGAAGAAGCCCATCGATGTCCTCGGCGCAGCCTCCCTCGGGGATGATCGAATAAGCATGAACTTTGCAATTCTTCGCCATCGCGTGCCTGACTCCCTGATTTTCATCCTTCCTCTTCATCCTCGCACGTCTCGCTCAACCCTCGGATCGCCCGCCCCAGCCACGTATCGTCGGGCGTGGCGTAGATGATGAGGCCCACGACGGCGAGGACCAGCAGCAGCAGGCCGGATGTGGCGTCGGGCATGGTGGCTATTCGGCAGCCCGGACGATGGAGAGCGTGCGGGTCGAGCGGAAGTCGCCCAGGAAACGTGCCGCATCCGCCCCGCTCAGGCGATAGGAGAGGCCCCAGCGGAGGCGCACGATGCACCACGGAGGCCCGTCGAGGCCCGTCGCCGGGCCGAACTCCACGGCGCCGACGTCCTCCAGATTGAAACCCACCTCGGCGGCCGTGGCGCTCGGGTGTTCCGGGATCTGATCGTCCGCCGTCCGGTAGGATGCCCAGGACATCGCCGCCTCATTTGCCCCGCTGGGGCTGATATTCCGAGGTCAACTGATCGTGCGAAGGCGGCCTCCATCGTAACACGACGGTGATCGAAACGAAGCTGGCGGCCGCAGCAGCAGGCCGGATGTGGCGTCGGGCATGGTGGTCTCACTTGCCCGTCAAGGCCTTGATACGCCCGGCTGATAGCAAGCCTCAAATTATGGATTGGCTGCCTTCTTGCGATCCAGATCCCGCCGGATTTCTTCGGCCTTCTCATGCACCTGTTCAGCATTCAGGCCTTCGAGCGGCTCGAATAACACCGTCTTCTTCGGCGACTCGGCTTTCTTACCGCTGAATGCGGATTTCATCATCTCGGGCATTGCTTTCAGCATGGTAACCGTGATGCAGTCGGCCTGAAATTGCTTCTTTCCCTCTTCATCCAAGGAATCGTTGATCGCCTTGATCGAGGCATCCAGCACGGCGTCGGATGACGTGTCAATTTGAGGCGCCTCAATCTTCGCTTTCGCTTGAGCCTCTGCCTGTCTCGCCTTGACCTGCGCCTCCTTGGCCGCCTTCCTAGCGGCGTCGACGGCCACGCCGCCAACCACCAAATTCATGAACAAGAGAACCGCAAATGCAAAGGCATTGAGCGAGACGCCAGCGATTGGCCACCCCACACCACTCTTCTTGCCGGTGAGGGCGACAAGAACACCGACAATCGCGAGCAATCCACCGACGAAAATCAGGGGCAACGCCAGCAGATTGACAAGCGGTATCCAGCAAATCAAGGCCGCCAGTATCCCAAAGATCACCCCCGCGACACCCAGCCCATTAACCCCCTTGGACTGGGGCGGATTATTCATGACCACCTGGACATTGGCGGTGGCCGGGACCGGGGCGAATGACACCGTTTCGATGCGTGCTGGCGTGACGGGAAGAGGGGAAGGGGCGGGTGCCGACGGGGGAGAGGGCCTCATCTCGGGCGACGGGGAAGGCGTCGGCACCCTCGTCTCGGCCCCGCATTGATTGCATTTTCCCTTCTTGCCAGCCAACTCGTCCTTCACCGCGAATTGCTTACCGCACGACTTGCAAGCGAACTGGATCGGCATCGTCAGTGCCTCATCGTTTGGGCGGGGGCTCAAATCCGATGATATCGGCATATTTGGCAAGAGCACGATCGATCACATCGGCCTTCCCACATCTTTCCTTCTCGGAAAGTCGTTCAAGCCAATCGAGATAATCGCGAGACATCCTAACGCCGTAAACGGCGGGAGGAAGTTCACCGGGCTTGGAAGCCAGCTTCTTCTTCCGTCCCATGTCCTTCGCCATGCCTGCTGCCATCGCTTCGAACTCCCAGGGTATAGGGAGCCACATTGTCCTACATAACGTATCGCCTGTAGGACAATGCAGCAAACATTTCCAGATCCGATAGTCAAATCTTACCCTCCCCTTCAAATAATTCCAGTGGCCTATTGATTTTTATTGTTTTCTGTAGCACAATATACGTGTCGGGTCGAAACGGTCGGCCCGGCGCATGAAAAAGGCCCGCCAGTGTCGTTAGCACTGACGAGCCGGAAGTCCCGCCCCATGTCGGTAAGGAGGAACTGATGTTGACTCTACCCTACGCATCGCACGTCGTCCAGATCGTCGGCCTTCCCGAGAGGATCGAGCATGTTGATGCGATCGAATCCGCCCTCGCTTTCGATGTCCCCTATGTCCACGAGCGGGACGAGGCCTTGTCCCGCGACCCCTCGCCCGAAGACGAGGCTTACGACACGGGGTATCGCCTGGCCCGCGACGGCGAAGATCCCCGGATGCCCTGGTCCCCCGGCCGCACCGAGGCGATGGCCTTGCGGTTCACGCTGGGCGTCCGGCATGGCAAGCGGGCCCGGCAACTGGCCGGTGCCCGCGAGCTGGGCCGGACGCTGGCAGCCTCGATGGATCGCATCGAGGCGCCGGCCGGGCTGGACGAGGCCGAGGCCGAGGCGTTCGCGGCGGGGGTCCGGGAGGGGATCGAGGAGGCCAGGGAGGATGCCAAGTTCGAGGCGTGGGTCGACTACGAGGAGACGTTGCGGCTGGAGGATCACTTCGACGGCCTGAACCAGGTGCGTGACGAGGACGTGATGATCGGTTGCGAGCGGTGATTGATCGGACGGAAATCAGGGCCGCTCGCCAGTCATTTGCGGGCGGCCCGGACCCAAAGGAGCGTTTCTCTTGCCTGACTCACCCGTCTTTGCCGTGATCGACCCCGCCAGCTCGCGAGCCAGGTTCTGGCTGCACGCGCTGCTCGGCTACTCGATCCCGATCCAGCCCGGGCCGCCCGAGGAAACCCGGTTCACCGACGGCGCGGTCCGCTGGACTTACCTGGCCGACCTGACCCGGCTCGATCCGGTCGCCTACTCGCGGCTTGTCCACCACCTCGCCGCGAGCTGGGATGCGACGTTCGCCGAGGTCAACGCCGAACTGCTGACGATCGGCCTTCCCATCGCCGATGGCCCCGACCTGATCGCCACCACCGACCCCGATACCGCCCTGGCCGCGTTCCGCTTGCTCGCCGCCAACCATTCACCCGGAGATCCCCGCGATGGACGATAGCCTGCGAATCGACGCCGGGCCGATCGAGCCCAGGACCACCTTCCGGCTGATCTATTTCAACGGAGTCTGGTCGGTCTCACGCAACGGCGGCAAGGCCCTGTTCCGCTCCCGGTGCCAGGCCCGGGCGCTCAACCAGGTCCGGCACCTGGCCCGGGAGCATGCCGAACAGACCGGGCTCGAGGTCGAGGTCCGGCGGATGACGTCGCCCGACCCGATCCGCGACGAGGACGGCTACCGGATCGCCGTCGAGGTGATCGCCCCCACGCCCAGCCCCACCCCCACCCCCGATCGCGAAGGGGCCGCGTCATGGACACATTAACCGACGAGGACCGGGTCCACGCGCTCGACTTCGTCGTCCGCGTGCTGGGCTGCCCCTTCGGCACGGCCGTGGAGGTCCTGGCCCGCTGCCAGGGCGACGAGATCTGGCCGGCCTGCTCCGACCTGGAGACCTTCGAGATGCTGGCCTGGAAGCACTTCGGCCGGCTCCGGCTCGACCGGATCGGGGCCGGATTCGAAGACCCGAGCTGGTCGCTGCGGGTCGGCCCCCACCCGGCCCGCGCGGGGAGGGCATGGGCGTGACATCCGGGACGATTTGCAAGTGGAACGTCTTCACGCTCGCGCCTGGCGAGAGGTTCGTGCTGAATCCGGGCCCTCGCGCGACGACCTACCGGATCGTCGCGGCCTCTCCCCCCGAGGGCGGGGGAGAGGCGCCCCTCCGTGCCCAAGATCCTTCGGGAGTCACGCTCGCGCTGGCCTCGATCCTCCAGCTCAACGAGGGGTCGTCCTTCGTCTACTGGGTCGACGACGCGGGCCGGCCCATCACCATCGCGCATCGGAGCAACAAGCCATGACCCAGTTTCCCGATCTCTTCGCCGCCCTGGCCGCGCCTTTCGACAACCAGGAAACGCGCACCCGATCCCAGGGGGGCAAGCAAGTCCAGTACATCACCTCCAGGGTCGCGATGAATCGCCTCGATTCCGTCCTTGGCCCAGAGAACTGGTGGGATGAATATGTCCCCGGCGAGCATTCGGTCCTCTGCCGCCTGACGGTGCGATTGCCGGACGGCTCGACCCTGACCAAGGCGGACGCGGGCGGCTATGCCGGGATGCCCGACGCCGGCGACGACGACAAGAGCGGCTTTTCGGACGCCTTCAAGCGGGCCGCCGTCAAGTTCGGAGTTGGACGCTACCTCTATCGCGACGGGGTGCCTCGATTTGCCCGGGATGAACCGGTCGCCGCGCCGATCCCGGCCGCGAAGGCGCCGTCGTCTCCCGACTCCCTCCCTTCCCAGGCACGGCCGCCCTACACCGACCAGCAGCGCCAGTATGGTCAGGGCAAGCCCATCGGCCAGGGCCAGGGCCAGGGCAAGGCCCCCCAGAGCGGCCGGGCGCTCTTCGCCTTCTGCAAGGAGCAGGAGCAGCGGCATGAGGTCGGCCTCTTGAAGTACCTGAACTCATGGGCCAAGCTCCAGGACTTCCCTGGCCGCATGATCGATTGGGATGCGGCCCAGGTGGACCAGGCTTACGCGGAAGCCGTCCGCAAGCTCCAGACGCGAGAGGTCGAGCAGGTGCTGGCATCATGATACCCATCGACGAGGGCATGGCGATCCTGGCCTGCGACCCCGATTCCGGACTCATCGCCGCCGATTGGTTCGAGGAGGTCGGCCTGCAATTCGAGTCCGAAGCACTTCGGGCTTGCACGACGGATCTCTTGAACGACCTTTGGGGCTGGGGCTCGGGCTTGGGCTCGGGCTGGGGCTTGGGCTTGGGCTCGGGCTGGGGCTCGGGCTCGGGCTTGGGCTTGGGCTGGGGCTCGGGCTGGGGCTCGGGCTCGGGCTCGGGCTCGGGCTTGGGCTCGGGCTTGGGCTTGGGCTTGGGCTCGGGCTCGGGCTTGGGCTTGGGCTGGGGCTCGGGCTCGGGCTGGGGCTCGGGCTCGGGCTTGGGCTCGGGCTTGGGCTTGGGCTGGGGCTCGGGCTTGGGCTGGGGAAAGAGATTGCTGATTTTCTTTCAGATGATCAGGAGTAGTTTTTCCATGCTAGGCACGGCGAAGGCGGGCGAGTGTTACCTGATCTTCGGGCAATTTGGCCTCGCGTTCGCGGCCCGGTTCGTGCGGCGGACCGGGCTCAATTCGGGCGAATTTTCCGAGGTCTGGAATATCCACGACACCCACGCGGGGAACAACTGGGGGCGGCTGGCCGACGGGATGGACCGGGACGTGGCCGACTTCCGCCGGTTCGGCGACTCGGCCGAGCTGCTCGTGATCGCGATCCGGGTTTGGAAGGGCGAGCTGCCGGCCGAGAGCGGACAGGCGAGGGGACGTCAGCGATGATCCGCCACGATCTTCCGGGCCTGTTCGACCAGCGAGTCTTTGAGGATCTGCCTCAGCAGCTCGTTCAGCGACGCGGTCATATCCCGGCCGGCCAGCGCGGCGACGCGGATCGCCAGGGCCCGCACGTCGGGCTCGATCGTCTCGGGCGATCGTGGCATCGGGATCGGGCATGGCGATGGGGCAGTGGCAGGCGCAGGCGCAGGCGCCTCCATCGTCCTCGAGATCTCCTCATCCTGCATCAGCGCCTGGAAGTACTTCCCTTTCGCCTTGAGATCTTCCAGGTACTCGGCCCTGTTCAGGACCCTGACCAGCTCGATCTTGACCGCGTTCCCGCCGCGGTTGATTTCATCGGCCACTTTTTCCACGCTCCGGCGCCGGCTGGCCCTCACCATGCTCTTGCGCTGGCCATCCCGGTAGGTCACGTGGTACTCGTAGGCAAAGCGATAATCGGGCCTGTCCTCGCGCCAGCTCCGGCCTCGGCCAGTCCTCCCGGGCGGCTCGACGCGGGATTCCGAGAGCTGAGGTGTCATCAAGATCTCTCCCCGATCGGTGTTTTCCGGAGCGCGCCCCATGCGCTCGCATCGACCAAGCTTACTACCGGCGCCGGCGTGATGCCAAGAGGACTCCCCCGAATCACGGCAAAGGCCCGGGTGGACACGGCTTGCCACCTTATTAGGCGAAATCCATCGTCATCACCCATGCCTCCCTTGGCGCGACCGCGATTCGCGGTTAACAATCGTGATGGGGTGCGCGCCGCGCATCCCGCTTCGGGCCGCCCCAGCAGGTTGGCCACCACGTCATCGCCCGTCTCTTGACCTGATTTTCCCTGGCCTCGCTCGACTGACCGACTAACCGTCGAAAGCAAAAATGAGGTTCTCATGAGTGGGAATCGCGAGAGGAAGCCGCCTCCTGGGAATCCCCCTTCGAAACGCATTAGCGTGTCCCCGCCCAAATCAACCTCTTCGATGCTGGTTATTTTGGGATTGGATACGGAAAAACGCGCGGCGATTCTCAGCGATACCCAGATTGACTGGGAGGCAATTCACTGGGGCGACATACCAAATATGCCTTCTTCGCGGATAAGGGAATCCATCGCATTGGTTGAGAGACTAAGCGACCGGATTATCAACCACGACGACCGAGAGAGTCATCTGAGAAATCACGCCTCCATCATTCGTGAATTGAGAGGGTTTCTAGGCCATGCTATCGCCCATGAACGGGCGTCATTCGATTCGCGTTTTGGCGAACGAACCGAATATATACAAGACGAGATTTATTGGGATGTTGCCGAAAGAGATCCAAACTTTGAATTTTATGATCTCGCGGACTTTCGTCATGGGGACCGCATCCTTGCCTATTTCGATCGCAACCATCTTGTTCACGAGGAAGAACCGTCGATCGCAATCCCTCATTTCCATTACATCAAGGAAATCGACTTGCTCGATCAGACCAAGATCGAATTCCTTCTCAGCGAACATCCCAAGTGGATCGTCGATCTTGCCCGTGAACAGGCGCGCTACAGGTACGATCGGGCGCAAGAAAAGAACGCCTTCACGGACGTCTTTGATCACAGCATCGTCTTTTACATCGAATCCGTCGCAGGGATGAAAGGAGTTGCGCCGCTGGCCTATTTGAGAGACATGCTCCTTACGCGACTTCGTGAAGATTACCAGGCCTGCTTGGACAGTCGGCCGGAATCGACAACTCCCGATCCATTAACACCGGGTTGGTAAGCAGTCCTCGCCCGGCCGGTGAATTGAGCGGCCAGGGCCCATATAGTCACCGTCAAGCATCCATCCGTCCGTCCCGTATCGCCTGGCCTGCGGATTCACCGTGACAAGTACGTCCGCTCGCCGCGACTGAACAGGGCCTCTCGTGACGACAGCAACCTATTTCCCGTCCATGGGCCCATCCGGCCCATCCGTCGAAGGTACGCGCCGACGTCGCGGGCCTCGACCACCACGACCGCCGTCGCCGATCCCCGACCGGCGCACCCTGGAGCTGGTCGCCTATCTCAAGTCGATCCGGGTCCGCCAGTCCGTGCGCGACGCGGCCGAGATCCTGGCCAACGCCTGCCGTCGCTATGGCTCGACGGGCACCTACGACACCCAGACGTACCTGGCGAATGAGGGCCAGCTGGGGGTGAGCACGTTCCGCACGGCGATCCGATACCTCGAATCGATCGGCCAGATGAGCCGCGAAGCCGTCTTCGTGGGCGGCGAGCACCGGACCCTCTACCGCTGCCATTGGCTGGAAGACCCCCCAAACCCCCCAGGCCGCATCGGCGCCAGGGCGCCGATTCCTGGCGGTAGGGCGCCGAAATCGGCGCCAGATAAGAAAGAAGAGGAATTCACAGAGGAAGAAACAAAGACGACGACCTCGCGCACGCCCACGCAAGACCCGGAACCTGGAACCGATGTCCAGGTCGAGGTCGTCGTCCAGGCTTCGCTGGAGGAGCAGAGGGGAGAGGCCCATATCGCGACCGCCCCGGACCCCGAAGTGCCCCCCGAGCCTGCCGTCGCCGCGGCCCTGGCGGCGATCCCCAACCCCGAAGTCCGGTCGGCCCTGGAGTCCCGCTCGCGCACCTGGACTGGCGTCTACCGCGCCGAGTGGGTCGCCCGGGCCATCGCCGAGGTCGGCGCCAGGGCCGCTCGCTCCCGAGTCCATGACCCGGGCGGTTATGGCGACTCGATCCTGGCGAACTGGTCGGCCGAGGGAAAATCGATCATGCGCGTCGCCAAGCCACCTCCCCGCCCCGCCCAGGAGGTGCGGGCCGCCAGCCAGGCCGAGGGCGAAGCCCGGGCCGAAAAGCGACGCCAGGAGGCCCGGATCGACGCCGAAAGGGCCGCCATCGGCGCCCGATGGGACGCACTTCCCGCCGATAGCCGCAGGCCGATCGAGGCTCGGGCCCTGGCCGATTGCCCGCTGGCCGCCAGCAAGCCGCAATTGCTGCGATCGCTCTGCATGGCCATCCTGGCCGAAACAGAGCCGGCCGGGTCACCGTGACAAGTACCCCGGCCGGCCCCTCGTGACGAACTCTCACTAACCAACAATTGTACAGGAGGACGGGCCCCATGTCAAGAGCAGAAAGTGAGAATTGGGCAGGAGTTACGTCGATTTTCGGGCTGATTTTGATCCCGATTTCGGCGTCATCTCCCGCGAATACACCCGAGAGGATTCGAACCTCTAACCTTCGGTTCCGTAGCCGTCAAGGTTTCGCCAGCTTTCCCAATTTGAACCGTGGCGAACATTGCGCCGATTTCATCTTTGGATGGGTCGGGTGTGTCCTGGCGCTGGCATACTGGCTTGTCGGGCGACGTGTCCCGATGGTTTCCCAGTCACCGCCCGTGGACCAGGAGCAAGCCCATGCCGGCCATCCCTTACCCGCGATTCGTCGCCGAGGTCGAGGAGCTTTATCTGAGCGAGACGTCGCGAGGCACCTATCGCAAGATGCGCCAGACTCTCCGCGAGTTCGGCCAGGTCGAGGGCCTACGCAAGACCTCGGACCTGGACGACCTGGCCATCGTGCGATGGAAACGCGCCCATCCGGGCCGGAGTTGCTGGACCGTCAGGTCGCTCCTGATCAACTTCCGGCGGGCCTGCAACCTGGCGATCGCCAAGGGTTATCTCCGGCGATCCCCGTTCGGCATCCGGTCGCTGAACGACTGGGCTCAGCTCGAAGATCCGGGTTGCGTCCGGCACCATTCGCTGGAGGCGATCGGGGCCGTCCTGGGTCACCTGCGGGCGCTCTCGGCCACGTCATGGGAGGATCATCGGCTCCTGACGCTGGCCTCGACGATCGCCTTCACGGGGGTCCGGGCCGGCGAGGCGTTCCATGCGAAGGTCGAGGACTTCGACCTGGTGAACGGCGTGTTCACCATCTCGTCACGGCGGAAGCTGAAGACCCGGGCCTCGGCGCAGCCGGTCCCGATCCCGGCCGCCCTGGGCGAGCTGCTCTCCGGTTGGTTTGCCGTGGTCCATTGCGAATGGGCGTTCCCGGGCGTGCGGCGGATTGGCCCCTGGACCGGCGGGTTGCCCGGCCGCAAGCCGCTCGACCGGCTCAAGGCTCGGGCCAAGGAGCTGGGAATCGAGGGCTTCACCTTTCAAAGCCTGCGCCATTCCTGGGCGACTCACGCCGAAGGGGCGTGGGGCCTGACCGATCCGCAGATCCAGAGGGCCTTGCGGCACACCACGATCCGCACCAGCAAGGCCCATTATCGCCATGCCGACCTGGCCAATCTCCGGGAGATCGGCGGCAAGGTCTCGATCCCCGTGCATCCCGGCGCCGATCCTCGCTGAGGTGCTTCGCCTGGCCGGCCTTGCTCCCTCTCGCCGGCCTGTGGCCGGACGAGCTGAAGGGGTTCGGCATCGCCGCCTGCGTCATTCCCCCCGCCCTGGGAGCGGGCTGGTGGGCCTACGTCAAGCTGACGAATGACGAGAGAGGGGGTGGCCGGTGAACCACCGTCCCACTCTCCTGCGGGCCAGGATCTATCAGGAACTGGCCTCGAAGCCGGGCCGGGCCATGACGGCCAGCCAGATCCGCGAGTACACCGTGCGACCCAGGCCCGGCCAGGACATCCAGGATGTGCTCCTGGTCATGGTCTCCGACGGCCTGCTTCGCCGCGTCATGGTGCCCCGGATGAACGGACACCAGTCGCTGCCGGCGTACGCGCTGGCGACGGCGTCGACACCGCAAACGATCGGAGGTGGCCGATGAAGACGGGCCAATTCTTCTCCCGGCTGGCCCCCGTGGCCCTGCCCGTGGCACTCTCGTTCGCCGCGCTGGCGATCATCGTCAATCGCACCGCGCCCCTGGCCGACCCCAAGATCGAGGCCGCGGCGAAGGAGGCCCGCGAGGCGGCGATCGAGCAGGCGTCGGCGCCCCGGTCGATCCAGATCACCACGGGCTCGGTCGAGCATCGGCTCCGCGCGATGGAAGCCCAGCTCGTCGAGCTGCGCAACCGCCTGGATCGGCTCGAAGCCGGGAAGGGGGGTGCCCGGTGAAAATCCTTGTCTACAGGCCCGAGATCACGGTCTATCACCGCGATTTCGATGGCCTCTGGGTCTCGACTCACGGCACGAACACGGCCACGCTCTTCTATCCGATGAAGGACGAGCACGGCTCGTTGACGCCGACCGGATTCAGGCGTCACGTCGCGTTGGGAGAGGAGCCTTTTTTCACGATCATCGCGCCCGATGGTTCCTATCTCGGCGACGGCAACCGTGCCTCGCTGATCGCCCGCAAGGGGACGCCTAGCTATCTGTACACCCCCGACGGCAAGGTCCATGATCCGATCAACGCCCTTGTCCTGGCCAAGCGAAACGAGGGAGGGCTGGCGCTGGTCAGGCCAGATCGGCCCGAGCCGGTACCCGCGCCCTGTCAGCCTGAATCCGGACCCGAGCCGCGAGAATGGGCGGAAAAACCATTCGGGCCGTCCACCTGGACGGATGGCCCGATCCCCGGCCAGCTTGCCTTCGGATTCTTCGACGACGAGCCGATCGAAGCATCCCGGAGCAAGCCGAAGCGGAAGGCGGTGAGATCATGACCCGACCTCGCGTCAAGCTCGACCTCCTGTGGCTGACCGTCGGCACGCGGTTCACCCTGGACGATGTCCCCGGCGCCGAGGTCTACACGGTCGCCGAGGCCGGCCGCAAGGCGCTCGACGGCTCGACCTTGCTGCCTCCGCTGTTCCGCGACGGGGCCGGCCTGATCGTCAAGGCGGCCGCCGTGAAGTCTCGCAATGGCGGGTCCTATTTCGCCTTCGGGCTGGAGGAGGAGCAGGTCCCATGAAGACGATCGCCTTCCTGAATCAGAAGGGCGGCGTCGGCAAGACGTCGACCTGCCACCACCTGGCCGGCGCGTTCGCCGGCCGGGGGCTCCGGGTGCTGCTGGTGGACAACGACCCGCAGAGCTCGCTCACCCAGGGGCTGTTCGGGCCCGACGAGGCCAGGGACCTGGACCCTGCCTCGACGATCGCCGCCGTCCACCAGGGGGGCGACCCCCACCCGGGCGCGTTGATCCGGCCGACGTCGATCGCCGGCGTCGACCTGGTGCCGGGCTCGAGGGCCTGCGCCCGCTGGAACGTGCCGTGTCCCTCCGAGGTCGATCCCGATCGCCAGTTCGCCCTCGACGGGTTCCTGGGATCGATCGAGGGTTACGACCTGGCGCTGGTCGATTGCCCGCCGAATCTCCACCTGGCCTCGTGGACGGCGCTGGTGGCGGCCGACCACCTCATCGTGCCGCTGCAACCGGAGGACTATGCCAGCCAGGGGCTGGCCGACGTGCTGGAGTCGGTCGCCCTGGTGGTCGAGGGCCCGAACCCCCGGCTGACGGTGCTGGGCTACCTGCTCACGCGCGTCGTGGCCCGCAAGACCGTGCACCGGTTCTACGAGGATCGGCTCAGGCGCCTCTATGGCCGGGAGGTCTTCGAGACGCGCGTGCCCGACGCGGTGGCCTATGTCGAGGCGATCATGGCACGGAAGCCGGTCCAACACTACGCGCCGCGATCGGCGGCGGCCGTGGCGATGCGTGCCCTCTCCGTCGAGGTCCTTCGGCAGGCCGGGATCTCCTCACCTATGATGGAGGTCCTCTGAGCCATGGCCTCGAAACTCCAGTCGATGCGCAACAAGTACCAGGCGAACGTCGACCAGTCGATGGGCTCGACCCGCTTGCAGGCCAAGGCCGGCAAGCCCGATGCCCCCGCCGCCACGACCACGACCACGACCACGGTCCCGTCGATCGCTCGACATGCCGGCCTTGGCAGGCTGGCGGACGCGGCGGTCATCCCTCTCGCTCGGCTCTCGCCCGACCCGGACCAGCCCCGCCAGGAGTTCGACGCCGAGGCCATCGATAGGCTGGCCGTGAGCCTGAAGGAGTATGGCCAGCTCATGCCGATCCGGGTCCGCTATGCCGAGGACATCGATCGGTACATCATCGTCTGCGGCGAGCGGCGGTACCGGGCGGCCCGGCGAGCCGGGCTGCTCAACCTGGCGGCGATCGTCTACGACCGGCCGCTGTCGGCCGAGGAGATCCTCACCGTCCAGCTCATCGAGAATTGCTGCCGGGAGGACTTGTCCCCGCTGGATCAGGCCAAGGCGATCCGGGCCCTGATCGAGCGCCGGGGGCTGACGCAGGCCCAGGTGGGCAAGGAGCTGGGGGTCACCCAGGGGACGGTGAGCAAGTCTCTGGCCCTGCTCGAGCTCCCCCCTCCGGTCCAGGCCCGGGTGATCGCGGGCGAGCTCTCCCCCTCGGTCGCCCGCGAGCTGCTTCGGGTCGAGGACCCGAAGCAGCTCGAATCAGGCGTGGAGATGGCCGTCCACTATCGCTGGAATCAGTCACAGGCGTCGACCTGGGCGAGGGCCAGGGGGGCCGTGATCGACGTCGAGTTCGAGGATGCACCCGCCTCGGATTATTCCGCACGGAATAATCCCGGGCCCTCGGAGGAGCGGGCATGCCGGATTTGCGGGTGCACCGATGCGGATTGCTCGCAATGCATCGATAAGACGGGCGAGCCCTGCTCCTGGGTCGGCCAGAATCTGTGCTCTCGATGCGCCGACGAGATGGAGGAAGCCGAGGACGCGCCGGCCCAAGACCTGAATCGAATTTATTCCGCACGGAATAATCCGGGTGAAAATGGAGAGGTTGGGACGGTCGCACCGAGTGGAAATTATTCCGCACGGAATAATCCCGACCCGGTCATTGGGCCGCCAACCGCCAAATTCCTGGTCCGAAATGCCAAGGGTGCCTCGCTTTATTGCCTGACGGCGCCATCGCTCGACGTCGCCGAGACATGGGCGAGGAATAACCACCCGGCCGATTGGGGAGGCTCCGTCGGCCCGATCACCGAGGCCGAGTGGGCGGACCTGCCGAGCTGGATCACGACCAGGCCGGCCTCCGGTCCGCCTTCGCCCATTCACGGCAACGCCGAGACTCCGGGCGTGCCCGCGCTGATCGCTCCCACCAAGGTGATCCCACCGCCGTCGGAATCCACCGGCAGGAAACCCGAGCAGCTCGTCTTCGGTTTCGTGTCCGACTCGGGCATCGAGATCGTGGCCAACTGGGCGCCTGGCAAGAGCCGGGACGAGATCCTCCAGGCGGTCTGGGAGTTCAAGGTCAGGATGGAAAGGAAGTACCTCCTATGAAAGCGCTGATCCTGAGCACAGAGGCCAGGGAGGATCTCCGGCGCGTGAAGGAGCACGCCGAGCGGAATCCGTTCACCCTGGAGGCGCTCCAGGCCCTGATGGCCGACGGGCGATCGCCGGCCGGCCCCGAGTTCCGCTGCACGGTGCCGATCGGCTATCGGGTGGCGTTCACGATCGAGTGCCACCTGGCCGGCTGGGCCCGGCATCTCTCGATCTCCCTGGCGCCCGCCTTCGGATCGAAGATATGCCGGTTCCCCGACTCGGCGGCGATCGCCCTGATCGGCCGGGAGCTGGGGATGCGCCTGGACATCTTCGACCCCGAAACGACCACCTATCACGAGGGGCATCCCAGCCACGCGGTCAACGTGATCGAGCTCGTCAGGGTCGAGGCCAAGGCCAACATCAACGTCAACGCCCGGCCGTAAGCCGGCCGCGAGACCGCCCGGGGCGTGGAGCCAGGATCGCTCGGACCCGACGGATCGGGACGCCCCGGGAATCGCTTTCAACGGGCCGCCTGGCAGTCCAGGCAATCGCGCAGGGTGACCTTGCCGGGCTCCTTGCCTCGTCCGGCCCGGCATTCCGAGAGCTCGCCGCAGCGGCATCCTTCGGGCTGGAGTGAGACGGACAGTATCGCTCCCCGATCGGGGCATGCATTGACCTTATCGCGGACCGACGGATCGACCGATGGCCGGGGCCGGGGTCCGGCCTTCGAGGGCACCAGGCTGGCGAGCATCTCGCCCCACTCGCGGCCGAAGCGATCCGGGGATAACCTCTCGCGAGCGAATCTCCGGGCACGCTCGACCCGGCCTCTCGTCCCCTCGACGTCGGCCAGGTCCGCCAGGATCGCCCCGGCGATCTCCCGGCCGTCGGCGCCTTGGGGTACCGTGCGCGTCAGCCCTGGCTCGAGCCTGGCCAGCCCGACCGGCGTGGAGACGACCGGGACGCCGACGGCCAGGCCCTCGGCCAGGGCGAGGCCGAACGATTCGTAAGCGCTGGGCACGACCAGGGCGTCGAACGCGGCCAGGACGTCGCCGGCGGCCAGGTCGGCATCGATCAGCCGGACACGGCCCAAACCGGAGACATCGAGCCGCTCGCGCTCATGACCCGAGCCCACGATGACGACGTGCCAGGGCTCGGGGAGGTGTCGCGCCGCGTCGATCATGAGATCGGGCCGCTTCTCCGGCGAAAGCCGCCCCAGGAAGCCGGCCACCGGGGCATCGATCGGGACGCCCCAGGCCGCCCTCATCGAAGCCTTGTCGCGGCGGATCTCCAGCCGAACTGCATCCACCGCATTCCAGATGATCTCGACCCGCACCTTCGCCCGGGTCGTCTCCGGGACGGCTTCGCGTGCCAGCTCGGAGACTCCGACGATGGCCGTGATGCCCTCGTGATCCTCGTAGGCGGTCGCTCCCCAGCCTGAATCCGCCGAGGCGTGACAGGCCATCACGACCGCGGGAGCCGGGCTGATCCCGGCCAGGATCGACGGGAGGCCCTGGCCGATCCAGCCGATGAGGATGTCGCACTTCCGGGCCAAGGCCTTCGCCGCCCCCGGCTCGCCCGAGACGGGCATGATCGCCTCATGCGCGGCCCTCATAGCGGGATCGATCGGCGCGCCCAGGGCCGCGACGGCGCAGCCCATCCATGCGAAGCGGGATGGGTCGAGCGATCGGGCCAGGGTGAGCTGCCAGGCCTCGGCCCCGCCCGGACCCAGGCAGGGGCAGAGCAAGCCGAGGCGAATCCTGTCTCCCGCGGGCGCGACCGAGGGGAAGGGCGGCGGGATCGGCATGCCTGCGAACTCGGCCTCGGCCCGGCGCAGTCGCTCGGTCCAGTAGCGGGCCCCTCGATGCGAGGGCAGGGCTTCGCGGGCCGCGAGTTCATAATAACGTGGGTTGATTTGATCGATTGTCATTGGGTGATGGTGAACGCGGCCAGGTCGCCCCCGCCGGCGAAGCTGTAGTCGACCGGCGCGGTGAGATCGCACACCGGGACGGTGTTGAAATAAAACCCGCAGGGTGACACGGGGCCGGAGCATGCGATCCCGGGCCAGGACGTGAATTGCACGGCCCAGTCGCCGCCGGTCCCGCCCAAGGTGACTGTCGAGAGGTCCGCGCAAAGGGCCGGCGGCGAACCGAAGCTGTCATAGATCGGGTTCGAGAGGCACCCGCTGTCGTAGTAAGACCCATTCCAGGTGATGGTGATCGGGACCCCGGAGAGGCTCCCGAAGCTGATGCCGAAGCCATCGTAAAACGTGATGTAGAGGACCTTGGGGAAGACTCCCCGATGGTTCGGCCCTTCGCCGTAGGCCTCGCAGCCGAGGTCGCACACCCCGGAGTGCCCCCAGTAATCCGTCGCGAAGTTGTATTGATCGATGTTGATGGTTGTGTCGTCGTCGCAATTCAGGGTGACGGCCTGGCAATTCGAGAGGTATCCATCGAGGGCAGGATCGTCATAAGGCGGGTAGGGCGGCCCTGCATAGACCTCGGCATTGATCGGGAAGTAAGGGACCAACGTATCGAACCAGCAGGGCCTGATCGCTTTCCACTGGAAGACCGTCGGATTTCCCGGGGTGGTGGACGTCGGCGGCTGGCCCCCCACGAGCCAGGCCACGGAATCGGGGTCGGTCATGTTGACCGTCAGCTTGCAATGCTCGTAGACCAGGCAATAGTCATGAGTGCAGTTATACGCCGTGTCGACGTCGAACGGGATGATCCCCGAGCTGGCCCCGTCGTAGCTCAGGATGAAGTACTCGCCCAGCCCGGCCGAGTAGACGTCGGGCAATGTGTAGTTGCCCGATGAGTCCGTGGTCCCGCTGGCCAGGATGCCCCCGGTCGCACTGTAGACCGTGATGGTGGCCCCGGCGATCGCCGAACCATTGCAATCCTGGAAGTGGACGGTGAGGGGGCAGGCCGTCGGATGGCTGCCGCTGGGCTTCGACTTCCACTCGAAGTAGTACCAGGCTCCGCCGGCGACGGGAGTCAGCTCGACGACCTGCCCGTCGAGGCCGGGCGTGAGGTTCAGGTCGTAGGCGGCGGCACTGTTGCGCACCGGGTCGGGACCGCGACGGCCGCCCGGCAGGACTTCCCAGAGCGCGGGCGTCGGCACGCCGTAGACCTCGACGAAGGAATAGCCGGGATAGCCGCCCGTCAACCTGGCGTGGAACCGCCCGGGCCGGGGACGTCGATCGAGCTTGCCCGACGGGGTCTCGACCTGCATGATCCCGGGACCGGCCCGGCTCCGGGAAGCGCCCTCGGCGGCGGACCGGACGAAGTCCACCAGCTTGCTCGGGAGCGATTTGCCGGGCCTGGCCGGCGAGTGCGAGCGACCGAACATGACGACTCCCGATCAGCACTTGGCGAACTGGGCGCGGACCTGGCCCGAGTACCATTCGCGATAGACCTCGACGCGCGTGCCGACCGTCAATGTCGAGGTCCCGTTGTCCTCGAAAAACGCATCACCGCCGAGCGATCCGGTCCAGCCGGCGAGGTCGGCATAGGTCCCGGGCGTGCCGGGGACCGGGTAGATCGCCTGCCAGGAATAGGAGCCGGACTGGGTCGAGGTGCCGACGGCCGTGATCCGGATCAGCCACTTCCTCCTCGAGGTCGAGTAGGTCAGTCCCGAGCCCGCCGCCTGGATCTGAGAGAGAGCCCCGCCTGGCCGCGAGCGGGATTGCCGCTCGACGGCTTCGGCCGGGCGGTTGATCGACCCGGCCTGGAGCTTGCGGCCGGGCCGTGCCTTGGGTGCTGTGTAACCGAACATGGGCGATTAGCTCACCTCGACTCATCGGGGTAAGGTGGTGAAGTCGAAGGACGGGAAGGGAGGGTCGCCGGTGCCGTCGGCCTTGCTGTTCACGGCGACCCAGGCACCGGTCCGGTCCTGGACCTGGTTCCAGCCCGCGACCGTCCGCCCGAGGAACGTATAATTGATATCCATGACCGGGTTGCCGAGGCAGTCGAAATAGGGTTCGGAGGCCTCGGCGGCGATCAGGAGCAGGGTGCCACCGGTTGGGTCCGAGCCGCCTCCGTCGCCGTCGAACGTCTTGTCGCCGAACTGCATCGTCGTGCTGTTGACGCAGCCCAGCGAGTCGCAGATCGCGCCGAGATTCATCAGGGCGTGGAACTTGCGGGTGACCTGGATCTCGACGTTGGCGCGGAGGAAGCCGATCGAGGCCTCGTCCAGCGGCGTCGTCGAAGGGAACGTGCCGAGCCAGTAGCTCCCGCCCGGTGGCTGATAGACCTCGGCCGAGGGCTTGATCTTGGTGACGGTCCAGGCCTCGCCCGAAGCGTCCCTCTGGCCCGATGGGTCGCCGTCGTCGAATTGCCAGGGGACAGGAGAGAAGTTGGCCGGGACGACCGCATAGCCGTTGGGATTGGCCAGGTTGCCGGCCGAGTCCACCGCGGAGCCGATGTATTCGAACGCCCCCGTCGAGACGCAGACCAACCTGGGGTTATCGGTCAGGGCATAGGGGGCAGAGCGCGTGAACGTCAGGCCGTCGGGGTTGAGCGTGCACGTCCCCCGGAGCGCCTTCACCAGCGACCAGCGATCGTCCCAGGCGCATTTGATCGGGATCGAGACCTGCGGTCCTTCGGCGGGCGAGGCTTCCGTGGCGGCGATCCGTCCGCCAGGCATGCGATGGGCGCACTCGACGCCACCGATATAGAACGTGGGACTTCCCGGCATGGCTTGGCATTACCTTTTCAACTGCATCATGGCATTCCCGCGGCTTCCCAGATCGGTCCCTCGACGCCTCCTCCGAACATCCCCAGGATGGGCTTGAGCTTGTCGGGCAATTTCTCGACGGCGGCGGCGGTCCGCTCGGCCGCCCTGGCGGCCCGCTCCTGCGCGTTTCCCTTGCCGCCCACGGCTTCCTGGAGCGACCGGGCGAATGCCCCGACGTCGGAGACCGCGCCCTTTTTCTTGCCGGAGAGAACGCCTTCGTCGATGACCTTGTCCTCTTTGGGGCCGTTGCCGCCGACCTTCGCCTTGCCCTGGGCATCGAGTTGCTTCTTGCGCCGTTCGTCTTCGCGGCCCTTGATCCGGTCCTCGATCGCCTCGAGCTGGTTGTCGACGGAGCTGAGCCCCTTGAATTCGGGCAGGCGAAACTGGCCGTCGCCCTTGAACTGCATGCCGTCGAGGATCGGCTTGAGCTTGAACTCGATCGGCTGCTTGCTGCCGTTGCGGATGTGATCCCAGAGCCCCCGGACGATCGCCAGGACGTTGTCCTTGAGGTTGTTCGCGGCGGTCAGGATCATCTGGAACGCTTCGACGAACGAATCGCGGAGGTATCCGGCCACGGCGCCGACGACCTGGCCGCCGTAGCTGAGGTACTCCCAGGCGTTGAGCATCGCGCCACCGACCCTCGTCATGGCGTGCTGGATGATGTCGCCGAGATTGCGGAAGGCGAAGCTGACCGCCTCCACCGTGCCCGAGAAATCCAGGCCCCAGCCGGTGACTTCCGCACTGGCATTCGCGAAGATATCGCCCAGGCCGGTACCCAGGTCGCCCAGCAGGGAGAGCCCCGTGTTCATGGCGGGCAGGAACGTCGAGCCGATCCGGTCGCCCAGGATCTGGAGCTGATTCTGCATCACGGCCAGCTGGGCATTGGTCGTATTGGCGGTCTGCGAATAGCTCTTGTTGATCTGATCGAGGCTCAGGAATTCGTGGTTGGCCAGCCCGATGTAGCGGCCCAGGGTATCCGCCTGCTTGGCCAGCTTCATCAGCTCGGCACCATGGGTGTCCCCCTTGATCCCGATCTCGGCGAACGCCTTGAGCTGCCCGGCGGCGCCCATCTTGTTGACGGCGGCCAGGAAGTTCTGGATCGCCTCGATCGGCCGGGTCTCCACCAGCTTCGAGAACTTGACGATGTCCATGCCCAGGGTCCGGGCCATCGCCTTGCGCCCTTCGACCTGGTTCAAGCTGGCGATGAAGTCGAGCAGGGCCGAGGCGGCCAGCTCGCTCTGCGTGCCGGTGTCGAGCAGGGCGGCCGACAGTGCGGTCGCCTGCTGGGCGGAAATCCGGGCGGCCGAGGCGGACCCGCTGATTCGCTGGGTGACGTTGAGGATGCCCGAGGCGCTGGAGACGCCGCTGTCGGCCAGCTTATCGATCGCCGATCCGAGTTGCAGGGTGCCCTGGACGCCGAGGCGAAAGACCGTGTTGAGCTTGCCGATCTGATCGGCGATCTCGACGGCCGGGAGATCGTCCATCGCGCTGCTGACCTTGGCGATCCCTTCGGTGTACTTGACGAGCTCGTCGGTGGCGATGCCCAGCTTGGCCCCGGACGTGGCGATCTCGAGCAGCGCGTCGAGTCGGACCCCCTTGACGGTGACAGAGAGCTCGAGAAGGTCACGCTTCATCCGGGCCAGGGCGTCCCCTTCCAGATCGGTCGCCTTGGCCAGCGCAACCATCTTCGACTCCAGGCTGACCGCGTCCCGGATGATGGCTCCGATCCCCAGGCCGACCCCGGCCAGGCCGAGGGCGGCGCCCAGGCCCCCTCCGAACTGGAATTTCATGCCGGCCAGCGCGCCGAGCTTGCCCCGGATGGCGGCCAGGGTCCTTTCGAGGCCGTCATCCCTGGCGCCGATCTGTACGAATAATTCCGCGAGCTTGAATGCCAAGGGTTGTCTCTTTCTTCATTGACCCCACTTCACTGGTACCAGGCGCGATCCTCGGCCTCGATCCGGGCCATTTCTTCCGAGAAGTCCTCGAACGTTTCGAGCACCCGCGCAGTCTCATCGGGGGCCTTGGCCGATCCGTAGCAGGCAATCTGCTCGATCGTCATCCGGCCGACCTCATCGGGTGTCCAGCCGGCCATCAGGGCGGCGTGGTAGAGTCCCCAGAAGTCGAGGCTTTTGGGTCGTCCTGGCCCTCATCGCCCGTCACGGCCCGCAGGGCCAGATATCGAATCAGCCGCTCGACGTGGGCCGCGTTCATCGAGCGGACGACGTCGCGGGCATGGTCGCGGGCATCTTCGATTCTCTTCGGGTCGCGAGCAGACTCTGGCACGATGCGCAGGGAAAGCCTCACGACCTCGCTGAATCCCTCGAACGATTCGATCAGTTCATTGCAATGGGCCGATCCGATTCTAGGCTTCGGCACGGAAGCCTGCTTGATCGCCTGGCCGAGCAGGGTCTCCTCCTGGGCGCGGGTGAATCGACCACGACCTATCTGTTCGGCGACGACCTCGAAGGGATCGCGGACCTGGCCGTCGCACCATGCCTGGAGCAACCCGAGGTCATCGAGCGTGAGCTTGGAGAATGTCAGCGATTTCTTGCCAATTGTCATCGTCAGGGGTTGGCCCGTGAGGGCCGCTATGGAACTATCCAATGATCACCGGAAGTCGATTTGAGCCGATCTTCGGCGGGTCTATCGGGCGGCTCGCTCCCCCCGAATCAGGATCAGGATCAGGCGTTGGGCGTCCAGACGCCATTAGAGAGCAGGGTGGCCGTGAAGTTCAGGACCTTCATGGGGTCAATGGTGCCCTTGAAGTCGGTGATGTCGACGAGCCCGTGGCCGTAGGTCGACGAGCCGTTGTATTTGAGGGCGCAACTCACCGCGCCGGGGTTGGAATACATCGTCGCCACGACGACGCTGGGCACGGTGGTCAGGTCGATCTTGCCCTCGACTTCCAGGGTCGTCTGGGTGGCGACGGCGAGCTGGGTCTTGTGGACGATCTGCGTGCCGGTGTCGTAATTGGTCGAATCGGTCGCGTCGTCGTAGTCTTTCTTGACCGAGGGCGAGACCGTGTTGAAACCGATCGAGGTCCCCGCGACGGTCAGCGAGCCGCCGCCGCCAGTGCTCTTTGCCATGTGGGATCAGCCTTAAATTCAAGGATCGCGGGAGGAAAGGATCGCGGGAGGAGTAGGGTCAGACCGACCGGGTGCCTGCCAGGAGGGTGACGGTCATGGCATTCGCCCCGGGATCGAGCTTGAGCATCTTGTGGGTGGAGTCGACGGCCGGGATGGTCGTGCCCGGGAAGCTGAAGATCACGAAGCCGTCGTTGTTGGCCGAACCGGGGTAGACCTTGATGGTCCCCCCCGAGCTGATGCAGCCGTCCCATTCGTTCGACCCGGCGTTGCCGACGGTCAGGTAGGCCCCGTCGGCCGCGACCACCTTGATCGCCAGGTAGGCGGTGTGGGCATTCGTGACCGAGTTGTTGAACGCATCGGTCAGGGCCGACATGTCGATCGATTGCGGGGTCGAGGCGACGAAGGTGAGATTCTCGTATCCCAGCCCGTCGATCTTATCGGAGGTCGTCCCGTTCGTGAAATTGCACTGGAATCGGACGGGTGGGAGCGCCACCGTGGTCCCGGCGAAAGGACCGGTGGCGGGCGTCTGGTTGAACTGGGCCTGGACGTTGGAGAGGCCCCCTACGGTCACGGACATGGAGCGCCCTTTCGCGTGGCGCTGGCGGGTCGTCCGGGAGTGAAGGGGCTGGTTCCTCGCCCCGCGAGAGCTGACAACTAAAGGGTCTTGGCCACGATCGAGGCGAACATCAGGTGCGAGATCCAGCAGCCGCCGCCGTCGATCGAGGTGTCTCGGTCGAAGATCGGCGAGCCCCGGGCCGTCCTGCGGAGCATGAGCAGCTCGCCCTCGTCCAGCGCGTAGACGGGGTCGGTCAGCGCCGCCGAGACCTGCCTGGAGAGCGCCCGGCACTGATCCGAGGTCGAGTGGACGCAGAGCACCGCCAGCGTGCCGAGGTCGTCGAACGGTGCATGCCCCGACCCGTCCTCCTGGTAATCGGGCTGCTCGTCGAGGTCGCCGATCCGCACGTAAGGCGGCAAGGTCCCCTTGACCGCGAGCCCCGTGCCGGCCCAGGTGATCGTCCCCGGCGCGACCAGGGAGGCCTGGAGGATGGCCTGGACCGCCTCCAGGAGGTCGCCGGCCCGGGGGATCGAGGCGACCGCCGGCCCGGCCACGGGCGTGGCCCAGAGCGGCGAGAGCAGCGATAGGGGGAGCGTGGCGCCGTAATAAGGGTTGCTGGCGACGGGGCCGAATAGCGACGGGGCCAGGTAAGTGGCCGGCACGATGAGGGTTGGCATGATCAGCAGACCAGGAAGGTATCGGCGGCGGACGGGGGTCCGCCCATGGCCGTGGCCAGGGTAATCGTGTGGGTCGTGCCGCCGACCACGTGGGTCGCGATCGAGCGTCGGACGCCGGCCTTCGAGCCTGTCTGGAAGATCAGGGTCTGGCCATTCAGGTCGCCGGTCACCAACCCCGTGGGTAGCCCGGTCGCCGCGAACGTGGTCGTGGTCGGGGCCGGGCTGTTGGAGACGGTCCCGCCGTCGAGCGTCATGCCGGAGAGGTTCGCGACGCCGGCGACGACTCCACCGGCATAGGTGGACCGGGTCTGGATATCGGCGGAAATCGAGGTCGTCGCCGGCGCCCCGATCCGGTTGAACACGTTCGCGACCGCGGTTCCCAGCCCGGCGCCTACCGAGGTCTGCACGGCGGCGATGTCGGCTAGGGCCGATACGATGTCCGTGTTGTCGGGTGCCGTGTAGCTGCTCGCGAGCAGGGGCGCGTAAGCCCCCTGGGTGGCAGAAAGATGGACTCCGTCCGTGGCAAGGCAGGCCTTGACGAAAGCGCCGAACGAGCCGGCCGTGTTGAAATCGCTGCTGGACAAGAGATCCTGGAAGATCGCCGAGACGATGGCCGCGACCGAGGTGAGCGGCGACACGTCAGGCTGGAATCCGCTCAGGATCGCATTGCCGTGCGCCGTGACGGTCGGAGTCCCGCTGGCCGTGCCCTGTGCCGCATAAGGGCCGGTGGCCGTGGCGCCTCCGGCCGTCGTCCAGTAGGCGGCGCCGTTGGTCCCGGGAGGTCCGCCGCTGATCGTCCATCCGGAGCCGTTGTACCAGGCATATTGGGCCGTCCCCAGCGTGGTGGATTTGTAATAAGCCTCTCCGTTGTAGGTCCCGGACGTGGACCAGGTATCGGCCGTCGCCGGGGTCGTGACCCCGGTCGAGACCAGTCGGCCCCGGACCAGCAAGGTGGCGAGGGTCGCCGAGAGCGTGGCGATGTCGATCGACCCGGCGAAGGGGAGTGCGGGCAGGCCGTTGGTCGCGCCGAACCAGCCGTCGAAGACCGGTTGGGGGAGGACGATCCAGGTCTCCTCAATGAAGTCGAAGCTGGAGCCATTGACGACGGCGAAGTACATCTCGCCCGTCGTCGCGGTGTCGGCCGTGGTGAGGCCGATCGAGTAAGCACCGATCCCGAGGGCCGTCCAGGATGACACGGCGCCCGCCGAGAGGGGGGTCGATACGCCATTCAATGTCAACAAATAACCTGATGTAGCCGTGTTACTGGTGACCCGTGAAGGCAGCGCAACCGCATTCTGCGGCGTCAATCCATCAGTGCCGAAAATCGGGGTGATCTTGACCGTGACGGCCGTGGACTGTCGGAGCAACCTGATACCCATGTGCTTATGCCGCCTTCCGGATGCGACGCCGCGGGTCGAGGAGGTCGAGGGTGAGGGTCAGCGGCCCGGCCGGGAGGTCGAGGGACGCTACACGGCGCCTGCGATTGTTGTTGAGGACGGGGATCGAGACGGGATTGACCCAGGCCACGGCCCCATAACCGGGGGTCGCCCCCGGCCACGTCGTTCCGGCAGCGTCCACGATGTAGGAGTCGCTCGACCATCCGGTCGCCTTCGTCGCCGAGGCCGTCGGGGCGAAGCCGCCCTGGAGATAGGCCAGGAGGGAGGCGACCGTGTAGCGCCCGTCGGCCGTCCCGACGACCGCGGAGCGCTGGCTGAACTGGGTGGCCAGGTCGGCCAGCGTGCCGGCCCCGCCGAGCGAGGTGGACCAGCTCAAGGGCGTCCGAGTCGTATCAACGAATGCGGGATTCGTGCCGTCGAGGTCGCCGTAAACGGAGTTGGGATGGAGGTGCGAGCCGTCGGTCCAGCCCGTCCCGCCATAGGATGACGACGCAAGAGTCTGATAAGAAGAACCGCAATTGTATGAGGCGTTGTGGTGTACCCCGGCGGAGTATGGGCTGTCGGTCGCATAGGTCGATCCGGTCGTCCCGGGCGTGTCGCTGATCCCATACTGCATGTTGACGACAAGGTTCCCGCGAGCCTTGCAGTTCACGCTGGCGGGGCCGCTGGTGTCGCCGAAATAGATCGCGTTCCCCCCCGTGCCTGACCCCGTATAAACAACCGTGCAATGATCAACATACGCCGTGCAAGCCACGGAGCCCGCCTTGTACAGCAGAAATGCGATCGAGCCGGAAGTCGCCCCGGTCAGGTTCGTGACGCTGCCGAATAGGGTCCATGTCCCGGCCCTGACGATCGCCCCATTGCCCTGGCTCCCATAGTCGTGGGCGTTGCTGAGGGTCCAGTTATTCTTCACCAGGAACCCGCCGCCGGACGCCGCGTTTAAATCGATGCCGGTGTATGTGTTGTATCCGACATTGCCATAGATCGCGGATGTCGTGTCCGTCGCTGCCGCGAAGTAGGACACCAGGATATCCGAATAGGTCGCGTCGGCGGTCAGGGCCGGGGCGAGGACGGCGTTGTTGTAGACACTATTCCCCCCGGCCGCCACCCCGTTCGCGGAACCGGCCATCGTCAGGTTCGCCGCGCGGACCGAGGCCGATGCCCCGAAGACCACGTTGCCGCTATAGGTCACGTTGCCGGGGGCATAGACCGAATGGCAGAAGTCGCCGTTGACCGTCGCGTTGGCCTCGGTATTGTCCTGGATCGCGTGGCCGATGAACACGGCCGACGGATAGTAGATTGAGTATGTGCCGCGACGTCCCGTGAAATAATTCCGCTTGATCTTGCATGACCAGGACGACCCTGAGACCGACCCGTCGAAGGTGATCGCCTGGTAGTAATCGCTGATCTTGCAATCCTCGATATCCAGGATGCCGTTCGTCGTGCTCCCCAGATAGGCATACCAATTCAGGCCCTTATAGCCGGTCGTATTGGTGCCGAGATGGCGGATGTCGCATTGCTTCAGGGTGCACGTCGCGGCCCCGAACACGGCCGATCCGCCAGAAGGGGCATTGTAATCGCCATAGTCATATTTGATATAAATCGGAGATGTGTCATCTTGCGAGGTCAGGATCACCTTGTTCGACCCGGTGGCCGTGAAATTGACGGTGCCGCCCGGGATCAGCAACCCGAACATGGTCGCGCTGGCCATGTCCGGCTGGTGAGTCGAGCCGCTGCCGATCGGATTCGTGCCCGAGGACGCGAACGTGATGGTGCGGACCGCCGCGTTGTCATAGGAGAGCGTGCCCGCCACGTAGATCGATTTGATGCCGTTGCCGGCGGTGCCGATATCCTGGTTGACCGTGACGGTCTTGCCCGATGGGATCACGGCCACGTCGCCATTACCCGGGACGACGCCCCCGGTCCAGGTCGACGTGCTCGACCAGGTGCCGGTCGCGCCTGCGGTGATGGTGCCGGCCCATGCTGAGGCCAGTGGGGCCAGGAGGAGTATGGAGAGTGCGAATGCTACGGATCGTCGAAACACGGGATCTTGCCCACGGAATAGAGGGGAATTATCGGATTACATCGGCGCGGAGAGGATGCGTCGGATCTTGTCGAGGCACATTTTCAGGGCCACCCGGAGCGAGGGCCGGGCCTCGACGTTGGCGCCGCCGAGTTCGAGGATGCGGCCATAGAGCAGGTTGGTGCCGACCCGGGCCACCAGGCCGACGACTTCCCAGGCGGCCGAGGCCAGCAGCCGGCCTCGCTGCTTATGCGGGGGCTCGCCCGGCTTCGAAGGGTGGGCGCCGTAGACGAGCCCTCCGCCCTGGCTCGCTCCGGTCCCGTCGACGTTCAGGAGTGATTTCCACGTATTCCAGACCAGGACCGCACAGCGATGGAGACGGCGAGTCAGCTCGGCGAGGATGAGGCGGCGGACCCCGTCCCCGTCCCATTTCAGGTTTTGCATATCAGGTCAGGTCACGTGTAATGCTTGCCGCCGGCTACCCAGACGACCCCTCGGCCGCTGGCGTCGAAGGGAGGCCCGTCGAGGATGACGGGGTTGGGATAGCCGTCGATCGAGATCCGGTCATCCTGGCCGAGCTTCGAGAGGGCCAGGGCACCCGGCGGGTTGTCGGGCCGCAGGAAGATCCGCAGCCTGGCGACGGCGCCTCGACGGCCCTGGCCCTGGGATTCGGTCAGGGGCTCGGGAGGCTTCTCCTGCTGGACGCAGCAGGGGACGAGTACTCCGATCGCCGACGGGACCGGGACCTCGCCGCCGGCCAGGTCCTGGGCGAAGCCCAGGGAGTCGATCCTGGCGGTCTTGTTGAAGAACAGGCTATACATCTGTGTCAGAACCTCCGGTCGACGTACTTGCTCAGGGTCCGCCTGGCCGAGCTGGGGATCGTCTGGACGTCGCCGGCGGTGATGGTGGTGTTGCCCAGGTTGAGTTCGGAGATCACGCCCGAGACCTTGCGGCATTCCAGGATCGCGGCCGCCGACTCGACGCAGGCCTCGGCCAGGTCGGGCGGGGTTGTCACCGTGCCCTGATTGGGGTCGCCCTGGTAGCCGGCCACGTACTGGACACGGACCTTGGTCGCATCGCCCACCACGCCCCACGTCGCCGAAGGGTAGCGGTAGGGGTCGGGCCGGATCTGATAGAGGGTCAGCTTGCCGGTCGAGGCCTTCACCTCGTATTTGCCCAGCGTCGTGACATAGGCCTGGAGCTTCGCCGGGTTGACCAGGGCGTCGTAGCTTCCCCGGACCGGCCGGATTTCGCCGCAAGGGCAGCCGCCCATGTTGGGGGCGATCGTGCTCGACCAGCCGGCCGTCCCGTTGATGGCCGAGGCCAGCGCGGCGATCGTCTGATAGGTCGCGAAGTTGAGCGTGGTCGTGGCGCTCGATGCGCCCGTGGTGAAGCCGAGGATCAGGCCCGTGGGCAGGCTGGCCCCGCCGGAGAAGTCCAGGGAGATCGTGGCCCGCCAGGGTCCCGGGCCGGCCTGGATCGTGATCACGTCCGAGAGGTCGGTGAGGACGGGGCCGATCGAGACGACGGGATACCCCTTGAGCCGGATCAGCCGGGTGGTCCCCGGCTCATATTCCTCGTCGCGGGCGGCCAGGGCGAGCGGCCGCTGGCAATAGTTCTCGACCGCCGCCGTGACGACCGCGGGCATGGCCGCCAGGGCCGTCGCGGGCGCGTCGGGCATGGCCGAAGCAAGGTCGGCGGAGACGACGAGGGTGGTGGAACTCATGGCGCGGGTTCTACCTTTTCTGCCTTCTTCTTGGGGGCGGCCGGTATGGATTGGTATCCGCCGCAGAAGTCGGTCGGCAGGGTGAGCGGCCAGGTCGCGAGCAGCACCGGGGTCGCATCGCCCGGACTGTGAAACTCGCGGCCCATCGATGGCGGCAGTGCCCGACACTCGCGCCTCTGATAGGCACCGAAGGGCGTCCCCTGGTGATGGATGCAATCCGAACAGCTCGGCATGGTGACTCCGGTAAGCATGTCAGGGGACGATCGCATCGACGATGACGGGATTGCCATTGAGCGTCGAGTTGAGGATCACGGTATTGCCGCTCATGTTGGTGGCATCGAAGGCGACCGTCGGCCGGGTCCCTTCGCGGACGCCGTTGAGGTAGGCGTTGAGCACGGTGTCGCGTGAGAGCCGGCGACTCAGGCCGACCTTGGTGCCGCTGCCGATCGCCGTCGTCACGCCGGTACCGTTGGCCGGGATCGTGATCGACGTCACCGTCTTGAAGGCCTTCGAGCCGGAGACCGTGGTCGCCGACGTGGCGGTGAACGCGGGCAGTGTCTCGGTGATGGCGATCCCGGCATGGTCGGTGCCGGCGACGATCACCTGCACGGCCGTGATGTTGGCCGCGGTGCCGCCGGACGTCGCGGTGATATTTCGAGGCACGTCGGGGTTGGTGATCGCCGTCGTCACCACCTGCTGGGCTCCGTTATCCGCGACGGCCGCGTGGATCGCCGTCGTCGAGGAGACGGCGGGGGAGCCGAGGGACATGGAGTAGACGACCGACTCGACGCCGGGCTCGATCGTCCCCCCTTGAATCACACCCATAACTATTTGCTTTCTGTTGGAGCGATCGGCGATCGCCCGGGGCGGAGGAGGGCAGGCGCGGGCGGATGTTCGCCCTCGCCTTTTCCCCCAGCCCGGCCGATCGCCGGGAGATCAAGAAGACCGCATGCCGGTGACGCTGCAGATGGCCGTGGGGCGGAAGATGACGAACGCGACGCGCATGTCGGCCCGGACCCGCTGGATGCCGGCGGTGAACTCGCTGGCGTGGCTGTTGGTGACCTGGAAGTCGATCCCCTTGCGGTAGTAGAGCTGCGAGTACATCAGGAAGTCGGCCACGATCCCGGTGCCGAAGGTGCAGTAGGTCGTGACGACGACGGGGATGCCCCACATCCGCTCCGGGCCGACCTGGTCGGGGTTGCCCCAGATATACAGGCCCTGGCTGGTCCGCAAGAGCCGGACGTCCTGCCAGTTCTGGGGGTGCATGATGATCCCCGACGGGTCGGCGAAGCCGACGCTCATGATCAGGGTCATCGCCTTGAAGAAGGCGTCGGGCACGGGGTCGGAGCCGAGGGCCTGGGTCTGGATCCCGGAGATGTTCAGGAGGCCCTTGAGGTTCGGCGAGGTGCCGTTGCCCACGACGAGCTGGAGATCCAGCCTCTGCTTGAGGCCGAGTTCGAGCCGGCCGTTGAGGTAGTCGCGGGCTCCGGGCTGGTCCGCGAGCTGCTCGTCGGTCATCGGCAGGGTGCAGCCGATCTTGTTGACCGGGGTCACCTGCTCGGTCAGCGCGAAGGTGCTCTCGGCGTACGTGCCGCCTTCGGCGACCTCCGCGGCCGAATTGGTGTACGTGGTTTCCAGCATCCACTTGATGCTGTGCTGATCCGTTTGCGCCATCGGGATCAGGTCGACGACCTTGGGCTGCTGCTGGGCGCTCAGGGTCGCCCCGGGGAGCCGGGTGACGAACGGGTCCCAGCCGGCGGTCGTGCTGAACAGGGTCTTGAGGTTGGCGTCTGGGGCGCTGGCCGAGAAATTGGGCACGGCCCCGTTGCCGCCCTTGCGTCCGTCCGCCCAGCTCTTGTAGCTGGCGGATTCGCTGAACATGTCGCCGAGGCCCTTGAGCTGGCCCCGGCGGTCGAGATAGGCCCCGTCATTGCCGACGATCCGGCCCTGGCCATAGCCCTGGCCCTGGCCGCCGTGGAACCCTTCTGGCAAGAGCACCTGGTTCATCAGCTCGAGCGACTTGCGGTGCTCGGCCTCGCGCCTCTCGTCCTCGCGGAGGGATTCCCACTTCGGTACCAGCGCATTCAGCTCAGTGTCGAGCGCCTTCATCTGGTCGCGCTCGGCGGCCGTGATGTCGAGCGTCCCGTCGGCCTTCTTCTTGTCGTAGAACTTCAGCAAATCGATCCGCTTGGCCTTGATCTGGCCAGCCATCGTCTCCACCGCGGTCGGCATGGAAAGGGTCTCTTTTCAATCGGGGAGGAATTCGGGTCGCGGAGGACCTCGAAAGGAAATCGATCAATCAAACGTTCGTTCATTCGTCGAGGTTCATGGTCCGGATCAGGGTCGCCCCGATCCGGTCGATGAGCCCCAGGTCCTCCGCGTCCGCGTCCTCTTCCTCGGCAGGCTCGTCATCGCCGCCGAGCAGCGCCTTCATGCATTTCATCGAGAGCGACTTGCACTCGTCGTAGGCGTCGGAGATCCGCTTCATCCGGTCCGATGCGAGTGATTTTTCATCGCCAAGGTGACCCCAGGTCGCCTCGTGGAGACGCTCGTGGAGTGTCCTCACGGCGGCCATCGCGGCGGCGGGTTCTGCCGTCGGGCCGAGGTGGGCCGACTTCGACGCCTCGTCGACCAGCGACTTGAGGGCCACGGCCTGCGTGCGGGGCTCGGCGGGACTGGGCGTGATCGAGGCGTCCAGGCCCAGCGGCCAGGCGAGGATCTTGTGCGAGCCGTTGTCCTGCTTTTC
>Ga0265336_10000215_pt1 | contig 40507 bp, 79 predicted proteins | sample 42119metaG_FD_193583 | JGI IMG/M metagenome (GOLD analysis project Ga0265336, IMG submission 193583) | Rhizosphere microbial communities from Carex aquatilis grown in University of Washington, Seatle, WA, United States - 4-21-19 metaG | ecosystem: Host-associated > Plants > Roots > Rhizosphere...
TGGATCAACCGGTGTTAACCAAAGCATAAAAGAAACGAATGCAAGTCCGCTAATGGCTATTAGAATGTAATGTAGCATCTGATTACCTAATACCATAATAATCACGGCTCGCCCGTCCGTCAAGCCTCACACTCACCTACATCAGCAACTGATATTTATCCCATTCCTGTTGTAGAAGAAACATATATCCATTATTTTCTAATTTTTTATCAAGACGATGTTGCAATTCTTCTAACGAATTAGAATATTCTCTATATCTGCCTGGTTTTTTTTCATCTGGCCAAACAATTCTACCCATACATAAAGCTCCGTTTTCGTATGCGCGCTCTTCTAACCTTATCCAAGCGGTAATTGTTCGTTTTACGACATTATTTCTTTTAAGACAATATCTATACCAGATATTAGTAATATCTTGACTTCTCGTCCAAGGTGATAGTAATTTTTCTTTATCCATAATTACACCAACAACATGTATTTGTCCCATTGCTCTTGTGTTAGAAACACATAACCTAATTTAACCAATTCCTTATCATATAATTTTTTGCCTTCATCCAACGATGAAAACTTTATGCTCTTAGGTCCCGCACCATAATATTTAGAGCCATACATTTCATTTGGGTTATATGCGACCCACGCGCTCCAAGTATCACTATTATCTCTTAGATACCATCTAACAAAAATGATTATTTCTGGAACATCACCCGTATATGGAAGCCAAGGTGATAGTAAATTTTCTTTATCCATAATTACACTAATATCTTGTATTTGTCAAACTGCTCTTCTGATGAACACAATATGTATCCATCTTTTTCTAACTCTCTATCAGTTCTTTGCCGGCTAAATAAAACACTATAATTATCTTTCCATCTTACACATTCTGCACGAAGAACATTATCCAATGATAGTCTATAATTCACTGTATAATGATCATGTATTTCGATACGCCAAGGCGATAGGACATAACTTGTTTTCATAATAATAACATTTGTTCTTCTGTCAAAAGAATATAACCTTTATTCACAAGCAATGTATCCATACTTGTCATCGCGCCTTCTTTTGTGTCAAAATATCTTTGCTTCTCAGTATAAAATGAATGCGTCCATTCTTTACCTATTGTTTGATACACTACACAAACAAAACTATAATTTTCTAAATTGCGTCTGCGATGATATCCATCTATCGAACTATATGGCGTGAGGTATCTGGATTTGTCCATTTTATATTAACAATGCTTGTTCTTCTGTCAAAATGACATAACCAAGTTTAATTAGATTCTTGTCTAAATCTACCATTGCTTCTCGTAATGAATAATATTGTTTATGTCTACAAGGTGTTATAAACCAGTATTTTCCTATGTCAAACTTTGTCGAATATAATATATGCCCATCATATATTGGATCTAATTCTTTTCCTGATAAAAACCTACGAATATATCTATGCGTATCGAGCTTTTTATCAAGTGAAAATTGAACTTTTTCATATGGCAACAAGTATTTAGAACGACTCATTCGTTTCAATAACCTTTTTTAATTCAATCTTTGCCAACCATTCTTTTTGCCAAGATTTTGTTTCTTCAATGTATTGTAATGCTTCTTCTTTTGAATCGAAGTGTTTCGTTCTGGCAGTTCGATCGTCAAGATCATTTGTTATATTGCCAAGACTATCTGGAAGCCAACATATAAAATATACTTTATAGTAAGTTTTAGTATCCATAGTATTTTGCTTCTTTCCCCATAACTATGTAATCACTCATATGTGATAATGCTTCGTCTAACCCAATACTACAGCCGTCTATTTCATCACCAACTTCACCACCCCATTTTGTTTCACCATCAATATCTAATCGAAGATATCCAGAACGATATCTAATATAGATATCATGATCATCAATTGTTTTTCCTTCCCATTGTGATGGGCAACCCAAGCAAGTTTGTTTTATTATTTTTATCTTATAAACATAATGTTTCTTTATATAGTTTTTCATAATCTTTTCCGAATACCTTTCTCGCTTCACTAATCAATAATTCCAAAAACTTTTCTTCATCTTTTGGTTTCGCCACGGCGTGCTTATTTTTAGTTATATACTCAATGAACTGCTCTTGTTCAATAATAAATCTGAACACGGCTCCAACCGCGAATATATTTTTTGGTTCTTGAAGATTGGCGCGAAACTGTTCTAATGAAACTTTTCGATTATAAAAATATGTTTCTCGATGAAGAACTATATCGATAGGGTTTGCTCCACCTTGTTTCATTTGTGTTTTGGGCAGATTGCTTTGATTACTTTGGCGTCTTCCATATCAAGTTTCCAGCCAGCGTTTTTCATTGTTTTAATCATATCGCTCCAAGTTTCTGAAAATTGATCGAAACCTACTTGTTGAAGTTGCTTACAGCCTTCGTGATCGCATACAAAATTAATCCATACTGCCATTTTATTTTTCCCTTAGATATGCTTTTGCTACCATTATTTGTCCAAGCAATTCGCCAACCAGTCTTTCGATCTCATCGTAATTTTTAGATTGATTTTTTGTCCAATCATTATCACAATAACATGAGGTTTGTCTGCTTTTTTCTTGAAACTTTTTCAGATCTTCTTGAAGACCTATCAAGTATAGATTTGCATTATCACGAGTCAATCCTTCTTCCATCTTATACTCCAAGGTATTCGTTTAGCATGATATCAATTTGAGATTTTACATCTGGATCGCTAATCAATGCTGGTGGTAAATCATAACTTTGAAAGGGGTTCATCCATAAATATATTGCAGAATGAAAATTATAATCAACTATTCTTTTCCAATTACTTGGAATATCAAAATTAGGATTTATTCTTTTGTTTGCATAGCATTGTGCTAAGTATGCTGCTTTTTCATAATTGGCACGGAACAAAAACGGGAATGGTAAAAAATATAGGAATGAATAAAATATATTTTTGTTTCTTTGAATCACATGAACAATTTCATGTAATACGCGTGCTGGGTCTTGTTCTACTTGTTCAAGTGATACTACATAAATAGTATTTCCAATTGTTGTCCAATAATTTGTCATGAATGCGTTTGTTTGCCAAAACATTATTGTTGCAATAGCTTTCATGAACCATGAAGACTTCTTTTCTATTATATTTACCTGTGGGTAATGTTTTTTTATAACACTAACTATTGATGTCATATTATTTACTCCATTCGCTTATTATTTTTGGTCGATGAACACATGGCGTTTTGCATGGCTCATCCATATCTGCATCAAGGCAGACTTCATATGTATAACATATATCACATATCCAATCACCATTGATTGTTTGTGCATGTTTTATATATTTGCTACCGTGTTTGCAATCTTTGCACGGGCAATAGTTACAATAACTCATAGACTTCTTACTTTAATATTGCTAATCTTTCTACATTAGAAAACTTTTTTAGATCTTCTAAATCAATTTTAAATCTTGGTATTTTATTTATAGTATAACAGTCTTCAATATATGGCATTTCACTATTTTCTAATTCATATCTAATATATGGTAGCATTTGCTCATATACATGAGATCTTTCGTGTGGTGGATATTTTCCTGAATATGATGATACAATAAAATCATCTACAACAATTTCTTTTTTGCCTGCTTTTATTGCGCATTTTGTATTGTCGAATATGTTTTTCCACATAACACTAATAAAATTAGCGACAAACTTGTCATCTATATAAGCGAACTCATATTTAGTTTCTGAGAATATCTTTATTAATTCAATTTTAGCGTCTTTTTTTTCCACCATTTATCCTAATATAAAAAATATTTTGCTGTCTTTAACGCACAATTTATATAATTTATGTTTTGGTAATTTAGATTTTTTTACAATAGCATTAATAATTGCCATTGCAATCTTCAACTCTTCGTCTTGAAGAAAAAAATTAGTCGTTTTATATTGTAGTGTTTTTTCTTTATTATGTGGATATTCAAGATTTGGGTTATAACAAACGGCTTCAATTATCAATGATTTACCACGAACAAACTCTAAATTAAGCACACGATATTCGAAGCGTTGCTTCTGATATCGGCATTCACCTGATGATGCTGTGCTCGTTAAGTTCATAACACTATGCCGTTTTATTGTTAGTAGTTAGTAGTCCAAGTAGAACTATTAATAAATATTGGTATGAGGGCTGAACCAGTTGTTGATGCTGATGAATACATCATTGGTTTGGGGACATCTTCTTTATCTTCATCCTCATCATCATCCCCGCTTTCTTCTGAAACTTGTTTTGTATCCGAGTTTTGTCTAAAAATATCTATATAGTCTTTATATCTTGGTTGTATCGGATCTTCTTGTTTTCGCTCTGGTCTTGGCGCTGTGCGATCATAAAATTTATATCTTGCTAATCCGTCTTCTGAAAATGTAAGTATAGATGATGATCGTGTGCAATATGTTATATCTTTTTTAGGTTTTAATCTAATACCGTATTCTCTGTTCGCAAGGGTTGTTTTCAACAACTTATAGTATTCAAGCCAAGGCTTGTCTTTTACCGGATCAAGTTTTGAGTGAATATATTGATTTTTTCTTGGTGATGTATTGAATACCATATCATTCGATATTGTATGAACTCCATTATTTAATTCTTTTATTACAACCGAATGCAATATATATGATTGTGCAAGGAATATTTTGTTTTGATTTCCGAAAACTAAATTAAATCCGTTATATATCGAAGGATCGATACTTTCTACAAACTCAATAAGATCATTAAGTGATGTAGATTTCAATGCTTCCATTACAATTTTACCACGAGTTTCTAATTTATCGTTAGTTGTTCCTTGATTCGTAATTGCGACGAATAACGAATGACCATTAACCGCGAGCCAAGTTCCACCTTTTAAATCATCCCGACCACCCATAATCAGTGGATCTGTTGATAGTAATTGAACTCCTGATGATGGACGACCAATATCCTCATCGCGATTTGATGCAATAACAAGTGGGAAGTTTTTATAGTGATGATTGATGACTATGATGGAACACATTGTATTGGTATTATCCTCGTGTTGCCTTGATTACTTTGTTTTTTTCAATAAAAAGATTAACTCTATCTCCACGATGCTCTGCTGTATATGGTTTTTTCTCTTCTACCACTCTAACATCATTTACGCCATTTAGTTTTAGCGTTCGAACGGCTTGCTCTTCTGTCATACCAATGATATGATCAATTACATCATCGTGCGTTGCTTGAATTGTCGGTGTATGTTTCATTTTATTTATCCTATGCTGCTCGTTTTAATACCATATTAGCTCTACTTGGTTTAAGTTTTTGTAAATGAGTTTTTACTTTACCAAGAAAATAATCTCTTTCTTTAAGACCTTCAATATTTTTAGTTGCTTCCAATATCGATACCATAACTGGTATATTCAATTTATCAAAAGCAATGACACGAAAAATATCATCAATAATTGATGTCTTTTTCTCTTCAATCATTTTATTCAATTTATCAAAAACAAAATCAGTTGCCTGTGCTGTTTTGTTATATTTTAATAAATCATTGACTTTATCGAAAAATGCTTCCCGCTCTTTATACGCTGGACTACCATAATATCCGTGATTATTATAATCCGATTGCGTATATGTGTTTTGTGGTGGTGTGTATGGTGCAGTATATGCAGTCTGTTGTGTTTTACTTGACTTATTCGTCTCAACATTTGAATAAGGATAGGTAGCGTTAGACAACTCTTTTATATTCAAAACAAAAAAATTGTATATAATATCTTCTATCTCTTTCGACCACTCTATAATTCCGGTTGCTTCATTTACTCTTTCGCCCGTGATATAGTCTTTTATATCAAAAGCATAAAATTGAATCCGTCTATTTATTGCATCCACATGAACATAAAACTCTTCATTAGTGTAATATTTACACCAAGGCATTGGAAGTGATTTTAGTTTATTTCCATAGACAATGAACTTTTTGTTTTCGTCGAAGAAAAAATAATTTACATCTCTCTTTGGATTTGATTTTATTTGATCGAGAAAGGTATAGATCTTATTAATAGTAGTGTAGTCGCTTGTTGGTAATGTCATTTTAATTTAACTCTGGGTTTCCGTCTGGTTTTTTGACAACAATGATTTCTGCTAATTCTTCTTTTGTTTCTTCTAAAACTTCTTCCTTCACTTCCGAAGAATGCTCCTCTTTTTGCATTGGTGGAACCAATCGTAAATGGGATACTGTTTTTGGTTTCTTTGTTGTTAGCCCAACATTTTCAGTTGATATGATATTGCTTGCAGTCCAAGACAAAACAAAATTGGCATCGCTTCCCGCAACAATGATAGAAAAAAACGGTATCTTGTTTTCAGTGAGCGCGCCCGACAACGCCTCTCTTACTTTATCTACGGTTGTGGCATTATGGGAATTGACAAGAACTCCAAACAATGCTGATGGACTATTGTGATCTGCGAGAATATGTGTTGTGCTAAATGGCATAACACCATATCCGCATCTAAAAAATATTGCAACAATTTTATCTATTGATGCATCCGCTGGTAATGACATAATAACTGCGCATGTATTTTTCATTTTAGTTTTCTAATTTTTCTTCTGTTGTTTCAGTTTCTGGTTTTAGCATTTTTAGATATGGAACTTCTCGTTTTATCTTTGGCTTTCTTGTTAGAATTATATTAGAACGCGTCATAATCCCAAAATAACCATCTGAATAAAACATTGAATGATATTTCGTGCAACTTAATAATTCTTTTATTTCTTTACTACATTTAGTGGCATTTTCTTCGTTGTGTTCTAATTTATTTTCCAGTAAGAATTGGATCACATATGATGGTGAGTTAGATTGATCTTCAATAAAAAGGCTTCTTGATACTTTATATCCACCTTTAACTAAGGCTGTAATAGCCTTGTCTGCATAACTTTCTAACAAAAATGTTATTGTAAGTTGTATATTCATTTTTATTTTTCCTCAACAATACAGGACGATTTCAATCCATCCAATACTGCAACTGAATCACATCCATATATGCCAGCCGCATATATAGGATTTTCTTCAATAACTGCATACTTATCTTTATCATATCTTCCGAGATCAATTACAAAACTATCAACACATTGAACTCTTTCGTCTTTTAAGAGTTTATTTGTAAATGACACAACATCATTAAAATTGTTTTGGTAATTCTTTGTAAGGTTGAACTCTGCTGGTTGTTTTGAGATCTGCATTTGTTTTGTATGAAGCCAATAACAAGAACAAGATATTACTTCTCTGTTCTTTACAACGCATCTGTATTCAGAAGTAAAACTCATAACATCTGATATTAAAACTGGCACCCTATCACTCAATGATGAGTTTAATTCTTTACCAGATCCATATACTTTTGCTGTAAAAACTTTATCATCTGCTGGTTTTATGAACTTTTCTGTTTCCACTAATCTTGCTTCACCTAAATTAGTAAAAATAATTTTTCTACTAACATATTCTTCTGGAAGTTTTGCGAGCCAATTTAGTGGATTACGAATAAGTTTCCAGCCCATTTGCTCTGCAATTGTTTCGCAAAACAACCATTCACCATATACGGCTCCAACTAATCCTTTACTTTTTAGATAGTCTGGAACTCGCCAGCTATCACTATATACTGACCAGCCAAGCGCCTGTGCAGTATTGATTAGTGTTCTGGTTTCAGACTTTATATTTGGTGTTGTGATTAGAAGCATTGTTATACCAAGTGAGAAAAGACCGGCGAACTCCAAACTAACTTTTCCATTGCAGCTTTATCGAGATATCGTGTTTTAATTGGATCTTGAATGAAGCTTAGAATATCGCCACCAGCATAACAATGATATGATTTAGACTGATTACTAATTGAAACACTACGAACCGGATTTCCATCAACGAAGTGAAGCGCCGCGTGATCATCAATAGCGTATCCACTTTTGATATTGTTATCAAGCATTTCTTTTTCGTATGCTTCTCTTCGCATTTTTGAACTATAATGCGGGCAATTGCTATATGGCAAAATACCAAGACAAGGCATTACGCTGAGTTTTCCGGGCACGCTATCAGTAATGCATTCATCGAACCATACGACGCTACCAGCGCTTCCACCAGATAGAATGACCCCTGCATCGTAAGCCTTCCGTAAAATTGCGTCCATTTTCCATGATTGCCATAGCACAATAGCGTTTCGTGAATGACCACCGGAAACAAACACAATATCATTAGACAATACAAGTTTTTCTAAATCTTCATTTGGCGGGCTGAACAATGAAAGATATGATGGCTCGCAAGGAAAACGACCGAAGTATTCCATAAAATACTTGATATAGCCCCCATCATCACCACTCGGCGTGGCGAGGAATAGTATTTTTGGATTAGGCTTTTTCGCTTGTGCTAAAATATACAACTCAATTGATGGATTTTTATCATCCATTCCACCAGAACCGATTGCAATTATTTGTTTCATTTTATCTCACGATCCATTTTAGAAAATTAACCCACCATTTATCGTCGCGCTCTAATCCTACTTGTATTTGTCCCTCATTGTGGCAATGAGAACAATAACCTGTTGGATATCCATGTGCATCATCTGGTGGGCAATGCGGGCATTTTTCTTCGTAGCATTTACTAATTGGGTTATACTCAATCATAGTAATACTAAGTTTTTTACAACCTTATCCAAGTATTCACGCAAGTCATCTGGCGCGAATGCATTAATTAATTCTTGCTCATCACACATATCATTGATCCATTTGATGGTTCCAGCAATAGGATCGTAATATGGTGCCAGCGCATAACATCTTGGATCGCCAGAACCATCATTAACGCATTCAATTGGATCACCAACAACAATTTCAAGCCAAAATCTATTATCTTCCATCCAAGGATACCTCTTATTGAAGTCTGCTTCGTATGTGCGACCATTGGAAGATTTAAAATAAATCATTTTAGAACGGTTTCCTTTTCAAGAGATACTTCCTAACAAGATTACTCGTTCTAATAAAATAGACAGCGGAATATTTCATTAGGTATTTACGAACCAATAGCACAAAATAAGCGCTGCTATACTTTGGCGGATTCGGTAGCAATGGTTGACCTTGCTTCTGCAGATTTGGTAATTCTTGCATCGTGCTCATCTTTGATCCTTTGTAAATCTACAATAATTACATCAATTGATTTAGACGCATTGATGAATGTTGTTCCCCACGAATGGGCGACTTTGTCTTGATTGGTGAAGGCATACGCTTGCCATTCATCGCCAAGGGTTTTCAATACACTTGAAACGGTATCAAAAAATCCCACAAAACTGTTATGAAAACGAACCATGTAAGAACGCATAATTAGGTGATCAATCATCGTCATAATATAATGACGGAATCTGCCCGTGTCAAGGTGCGTGCTGGTAATACAACGGCATACATATGCGATGGATGATCTTCTAAAACTTGCCGATCTATTCAATAAGGAAGTATCTAAGGATATGTTCGGAACCGTTTCATATGCCGATGAGGCGAAACAATTATCCTTATTGGCAGGGAAACTTCATTATCGTTCGGCTGAACAAGCAGATCCTGAAAAGAAAAAACAACTTAGTAATGTTGCGAAAATGATATTACAAGCAAGTGATATGTTGAAGAGGGTGTAGTGATTATTTTACTAAGAATAATTTAGATTTACTGCGGGTTATTGCCACATATTCGCAATTTTTCTCTTCTTGACTCATATCTCTGCGAAGCGTTCTTGTCAAAAGAAACACGCGTTCTCTCTCATCTCCCTTGGCACGATGAATACTACTAAGGATTACCATATCTTGATCTTCACCATCTGTAAATAATTCTTTTAGATTATTTTTTACTTCTTCCAAACTTTTTGCATCATTTAATAATGCTCGCAAACACGATGCTTTATCGGTGCTTATTATTGGGTCTCGTCCTTTTTCTTGAAGTCTTTTTATCTCGTTTCGCTCCCATTTATCAAGCCATTCTTTAAACTCTGGTATAGTTTTAGCCTCTGATTTTTTAATCATATAAGATAGGCTTGCCCCAATATCTCTTCCTTTTATATTTGCTCTAACGCCTTTTTTAAGTAAGGTTAAACAATGGTATATTAGTGGGGCATTTATTCTTGACAATATAAAATCACCAGTCTTTGCTTCATCTAAAAAATCATCCTCTGATATGGATATAATTTCACCTTCTTTGGCATCTGAATGATATTCAATTTCTGGCACAAGTTTTTGCGCAAGTCTAACTATATTTTTTGCACATCTATATGATATAGATAGTGGTAAAACTTTTGCATTTAATTGTTTAATTACATTATTAACTGCATTACTATCTGCTCCACGAAACGCATATAATGAATTATGACTTAATATATCATTGCCAATAAAATTATGAGTATCTGCTACTTCAATATCGTAAAAAACTCCATTTATTTTTTCTATATTTATGATTTCATCATCAATTATTTCGCCATTAATATTTGACAAAACTTTCATACCAATAAATAATCCTGATGCGGTTATTAACTTAAAATCTCTTTCCGGTGCATTTCTAATGTTTATATTTTCGGTTAAATTTGCTCCAAGCAAGCTACTTATTCTCTGCGCAATATCTAAAATAACTGAATAATTTTTATTACATTTTCTATAACTAAAATGCTCTCTGTCAGTTTCTCGTCTTTTATATCTTTTAAAATTATTAAATCCATTATCCATCAATAATTGATATGTTGCCGGATCACTAAATTCAAAGTTAATTGTAGAATATCGTTTTGATATTGTATGAGCATTAATTCTTACTACATATCTACTATGTTCTGCAACTGATGAGTTTCTTTGTGTCCAATGAGGATACTCTAATAATAATCCCTTGTATTCTAAAACTTTAAAGCCATTATGACCAAAAACTTTAAATATCATATTAATTCTATCTTGATTTAATCCTCTTTCTGTTCCATTAAAAACCGCCGTTGGCACACCAAAGCTTAATGAGTACCATTCCTCAAACCATATTGCTTCTTCATTTGAATCTACAACCTCCAAAACCCATAATTTATCTGCTTGTTCACTGACTGCTCTATTACCAAGTGGGGCAGTTTTTGCTTTCCATTTATTAGTTTTTCCAACCCTGAACCCCAAGTCTGATCTATACATTAAATAAACTAAAAACTTTCCATCAACACATTGTTGCTCTGCCCATATTTTATGATTCGGGCTCATTGTTAATGACTTACCTAATTTTGTAGTTATCTTTATGCCGTTTTCCCACGAGCTCTTTACTTTATTAACGACTGGTTTAAAAACTAAATTACCATTTTCATATGATAAAATCTTTTCACCAACTTCAATATCTTTTATTAGTTTTGTTCCGTCCTCTATTTGTAGAATTGTATTTTCATCCACACATTGTTTTGGGTCTCCCACCGCTAATATACGACCACCCGTTTTACACGCTGACAATGCCATATGTATTTGTGAGGCATTTAAATCCTGAGTCTCATCGATGCAAACTCTATGCCATTTACCAACTGGTAAATTGAATATAAACGGAAAATATACCATATCATCATAATCGATTACGTTTTTTATATTTTTACATTCCCTTAATGTTTGACAAACATTTCGTATAAATACATCTCTATCAAGCAATCCATTATCAATATCGAAACGATCCATCAATTCATCTATTTTTGATGGAATATCGAAAAGATATCCTTTACACAATGATACCGTTCGTTTTAATGAATTGATGGTATCGAATGTATTTTTGTCGGTTCCTTTATATCCTTGTGTTGCAAGAATAGATTTTATTATATCTTGTGTTTTATCAGGATTTAACTTGACGTCTTTACCGAATGAGTTTTTTATTGCCCTAAATCCCAGCGAATGAAGTGTCATACAATCAACATAACTCGGTGCTCGTTCGCGTAATTCATCTGCTACGCTTTTATTGAAAGCAATCATTAGCGTTTTTACACGCTCATTACCTATCTTTTTAGGAATATGTTTGAACCCTTCAACAAGTGTTGAAGTTTTACCCGATCCAGCGACTGCTATAACAACGGTATGACCTTGTCCTTCACGAATGTCTTTGAATATATTTTCTTGATATGACGACCAAACTCTTTTAGGCTTTTGCATCACAACAATATAAACCCACCACCATTTTCGCACAACTCACAATAAAACAATTTAATATCCTACATCAACATTAAATACTTATCGAACTCATCTCTATATTGCGCGACTTTTTCACTGCGTGCGTATAACCACCCAATACCACCTAAGGCGCCATCTGGGTTAAACCAATCAAGTTCTTTTAACGCCATAAAAATATTTTTAGCAATATCTATTTTTCTATCCTCGTATGCAATTACGATATTGTCCAATAACGCGGGCAGACGCTTCTCGTAAAGCTCCACATAGTCAGTATATTTTATACCAAGATCTTTCTTAAAATCGCTATCAACTAAAACCAATTCACCATTTTCATTTATTATTTTTTTAAACATTTTCTAATTCCTCATACAAGAAACTCTCGCTCTCAACAAGATCTCTCATCACAAGTAATCCCTTATCAAGCAATTCACCCTCGTTCTCAATAGGTATATTCCACAAGCCAGCGCTAATCGCCCTAACTAATTTAGGATTTCTTGCGTTCCTCAATTCAATTAAATACTCGCCAAGCGTTATATCAAGTTTTGTTTTGTCAATCCAAAACTTACGGAATGTAGGAAGATATATATTTAGAATGTGAAAAATATCATTCCAATATGTATCTATTACATTCCAATACTCGTTTTTTGTTGTGGGAGATCTATATGTCTTCTGGCTCGTCATCATATCGACCAGCATAATTCCTGTATGTGTTTTGTAAGTCTTCAACTAATTTAGTTAAATATTCACCATTATTTTCGTTATTACGATCATCAATAATACATATTAGTTCGGTAAGCAATTTTTGCATACCGTATTGATCGAGTAATTTTTCGAGTTCTTTTCTCATATACAATTTTCGCCAATTCCTGTTACTTCAAGCCATTCTTTTTGCGGACTATCTTCTGACCATTCTGGAAAATGTCTTCCAACGCCTACTTTACAATTCACACACTCCCAACCAATTACCGTTGTTTTACCATTACTTTTATTTGTGTGTATCACTTGCTTCCAGACATGGGGTTTCATATATCGATCTTTTTCTTCTTACCAGCACTTTTTATCCTTACAATTTCTGCCATCAATGTATCTGTTATTGTATTGGCGAATTGTTCAATCCACGCCCTATACATTTCAGGCGTGGTATCGATTTCTGGTTTAGATTTTTTAGATTTTGTTGTTTTCTTTTTCGGCATATTACTTTTTATCTGGTGTTCCAACAACTGGCGGAACAACTACTACTGGTGCTTGTGATGTTTTGTCGAGATTGAAAAATCCAGTTTCACCAACATCTGCTGCATTCAATGAAGAATCCATACGATATTGCGTCAAGTTTTTGCTAATTGAATTATAAGTTTGACCTACACCAGCAGCCGTGGCAGCGAACTTCCTTGAATTATTTGTATTCATTCCAAGTGATTGGGAACCTTTGAAGGCGTCGATCCCAGCTCCTGAAAATACGAATAACCATGAGTATTTGTTCGTCTGATGCTGAACCATTTCTTTGATTTTATCAATGGCGAACTCCGTACTTGCGTTCTCTTCGCCATCTGTCATAACAAGAACAATTATCTTACTTGGACGTTCATTTTCTGGCATTGCTGAAAGACGGGCACCTAATGAATTAACCGTTCTACCAACGCTATCTAATAGCGCAGTATATCCATTGCATACATATGTTGCTGGTGTTAAGTCCGCAACACTGTCTAATGGAACGAAGTCATGCACTAATTTATAGTCGGAAGCGAATGTTGCGAGCGTCAATACCGCTTCTCCCTTAACTTTTCGTTGTTCAGCAACGAAGGAATTAAATCCTTCTATTGTCTCTTTGCTCAATTTACCCATTGAACCACTACGATCAAGTATAACTGCTATTGCTGTAAAATCTGGTTTTGTCATTGTATATCCTATTGTTTTATTGTATATGCTTTTCTTATGAAAAGACTTGTAAAATCTATTTGTTCTGCTCTTGGACAATCTGCCAGCGCTTCTAATACTGGCTCTAATGCAATCTCTGCGTTCGCAACCAATATATCCATTATTCTGTTTCTATGTGCTAGCGTAAAATTATGATTGAAACAACCTGCAAAAATTGCTAATTCAAGTGCGGTATTACTAAGAAACTCTTTTCCATAACCCCAAGGTTTAGAAAATATATTTTCCGCCTGATCAATTATTAACTTTGCTTCTTCTGGTGTTGTGGGATTTCTAAGACTCATAATTTATACACAATATGTCTAATGTTTTTAGCGATGCCAGTAAATCTACTTGGCTCTCCTAATATATATCCTGCTTGATTTTTATCAACTGCAAAATAATCACTTGAATTACCGACCGTGCATACTAAAAAATCAGAATAAAAACTATCCCATATAATTTTTGTAATTTGATCAACGGAAAGATCAATTGATAGTTTATCGAATATCTTTTTGGCAGAACGATCGTATTGATTATGATCTGCTCCCATCTTTATATATCCAAGGACATCGGCGTCTTCAAGTAATTCTTCAATGATTTGTAATGTCATTTTTGTGTTTCCTAATATAGGATCATTAGATTATTAATTTTTTCAATTAGGTGAGGACGATTAACTCTTATCGCTTCGAGATACCAATACATATCATCACATTGGCCCTTAGGGTCAAATACATTTCTCCAACTATTAGATTTAAAGGTCTCAAAAAAATATTTCACTATATCTTGATCGGATTGGTTAATAATCCTTGGATCGGTGGAATACCCTTTTGACCAACAGTGTTCCTCGTGATCTCTACAACGAATACATAATTTTATATTTAGATCTTTGCAAGTAGTCATGCTAATATCATTAATTGAAAGATTTTTGGATGATATGTTTCAAGTGTTTTGAGAAAATAAAAACTATAATTACGACCAGCAATTATAATGTCTGTCTGGTCTTCTTGGTATAATTTATTATATAATTCAATTATATCTTTTGTAGAAGAATGCAAATAATGATCAGCAATATGCCTTTTATAATAACCGATATAACATCCGCCGCCCTTCCAAGAACACCATAAACATAATGGAATATCTAAATCCTTGCAGGTAATCATATCAATAGCATCAATTTATCAAAACGATTTATAAAAGTTTCTTTATCAAAATTATTCAATGAATATATTGTATTCTGTTTTATTGTATGTAAAAAACGATTGTCTCTTATTGTTGCAAGAACCGTATTCCCCAACTCATAATTTACATCTACTAAATATCCAATATCATTTTTTATATTATAGACCATTATTTCTTCTGAAAATAATGTTCCATCGTTATTTATGATGATAGAATAATTATGATCCGCTGGAAGAATGAAGATGTCATTTCCGTAGCAAGACATTATATTTGTAGACAATAATAATAGTTCTTTATTACACACTTTACAAGTATATTTTTTACTCATATTAGCAATAGATATTTTTCCAATTGTTCTGTTGTGAATTGTGTGCCGTATAAAAAATTATATGCGCGAACAAAATCTTTTGGTTTAAGATATAAATCTTTTACCTTATTATAAGTTATGATGAACGATTTTAATTGATCGTCTTTTATCATATGAGTAGTAGATATTTTTCCAATTGTTCGACTGTGAAGTTTGTATTACGAAAATTATTGAATATTCGAACATAGTTTTGTTTATTTACATAAAACTTTCCCGCCACTGTATAACCAGTAATAAATAATTTGAGTTCTTTATTTGGATTTGTGCTCACTGTTTTATAGTATTTTTTTATGGGGCTCCATACAACTCGTACGATTTAATAATCTCTGAAACATACCGCATTGTATCTCGGGCTTCTGATATTTCAATATATTCATTGGGCGATGAAGAAACTGAATTATGATATCCGCAAGTCATATTAACCGCGTTTTTGCAAAAATCGCGTTTCTTGATTGCAACAACATCCGTGCTCATTCCACTGACTGGATTTCGTGGTAAACCAATATCATATGCAATTTCCAACAATCTCACTGCTGTTTCGTAATTTGCCAATACGCAACTTCCAATACGGATTACCAATTCATTTTGATGATTTCCGCGATCTATTTGAGCCAATAATTCGAATTCTTTTAGTTGCTCAAACGCAACCACCGCACTGCTTTTTAGCCCAACTTCCTCATCTGTGGGAAACAAAATCCCCATATCATATCCAGTATTCAACGCAATCCAAGTTGCAATTGCAACACCGAGTCTATCATCACCACCTACCTGCAATTTGCAATCCTTATCCTGGATCACTCTTCGCATTTTACCATCATGTTCAATTGTCTTAATGACCGGCTCAACTTTTTGACTTGACAATTGGCTCTTTGTTCCAACATGCTCTTCTTCACGATCTGCCATCCAAGCATATTCACCCATGATGCTATATCTACTGCTATCGTGATCGCGACAAACATCTGTATGTGCAACAAGGCAAACCTTTGGGTTCTCTCCTCGAATTGCAAGCATATTGTGAACTGTTGAATATCGCTTATCTTTCTTGATACGATCTGTCTGATATCCGTCTTCGTAGATAGTGAAGCCAGCGCGTCCGAGCACTTTACGGAGCCAAGCCCTCATCACCCATTCATCTGCCTTGCAGCATTGCATAATGTGATATTCGAAGGCACTAACATCCTTTGACTTCATTTCTTCCTTAACAATCTGTTCCGCTTTTTCACTACCAGATGAATATGACATTGTTTTCTTTTGCTTTCTCTTCCGCTTTGGAAGATAGTTTTACACACCGCCCAAAACACCTGCTTTGGGGCTCATCTAATCTAAGGCTCGCAACGCTCTGTGTCAAGTCTGCACGCAAACGCTTACATCAGGCGATACAATACCACATCTACCCTATGTAATTCATTTACAATCTTCTCGAAGTTTTCAATCATCTTATAATAATGTTCCCAATTTCCGGCCGCTAAACCACAACCAATATTAAACGGGAATGCGATACTCTCTAACTTTTCAATTTTTGCAATCTCTCGAAGGCATTGCCAAAAATATCCTTCTCGAACAATAGAACTATCGATCAATGATTTTTCATCTGCTTTGCCGGGGTAATATTGACCACCGACTGAGATTATTTTACCACGAATAATTATGTGTCCGGGCAAGTCATCACCTTTTGCAACATACGGATATGGTCTATGCTGATAGATATTTGCTTCTGGAAAACGATCAAAAATAGATTTCGCCAATCCCGATGCTCCTCGTGAAACGCTGTTAGTCTGATGCACGATGAATTGTTCTTTCGCGTCCAGTATGTTGCCGTTGATTATTTTCATAATAAATCTCCCTACATCAACATTAGATACTTATCTAAATTATCCGTATTTATTCCCAAGTCTTCATTTATATATTTTAACATATGCGGTATATCTCCGTGTGTTTCATTACAAAAATAAATAAAACAACGAGCAAAATTATTCCACACATCCAGTTCTCTTTTAGAATAAACTTCAATCATTGCTTCCCATATAGAACTTACACGCCTACTATCTACATGCTCTATAAAATCTGTATCAACTATTGTAAATAGTTTTACACTGTCGTGATCAAAACTTTGGAACATTTTATCATACCAACATTAAATATTTTTCAACTTCATCAATGTTTATATTTAAATCTGAATAATGTTTATCAGTGGCAAGCATACGGATCATATCTTCATATATTGAAAATTTATTTTCAATACAATATTTTTTTAACGCAATTGCTAAGTTTCCATATACGTTTAATTCTTTTTTAGAATAAACATGAAAAATAGCGTGCCATATTGAATACCCTTCCCAATCATCAGTAAAATCTGAATCAGTTATTATATAATGATACGGGGCAATATATAATGGATCGTCCTCATCAGAATATGATATTCCATCAATATATTTGGATTCGAATTTAATAAACATTATTCTCTAATCAATCTCTGTAAAACAATATCCACAATATAACTAACACTTGCCCCAGCCAATCCGAATAATATAAAATCGCGAAAACTAAATTGATCGAATGATAGCAGATATACTAAATATCCTGCATGGAATCCAACACATGCGTAGCAAGAAAATAATTGGTAAAATAGTGGGTGCTGACGGATTAACCATATACGAGGCTTATCAAAAAGACTACTGTCTTTTATAATAAATGTCAATCCATAGAACGCGAATAAAATTATTACTATATTCATTTTTACATCAACACAAGTAAATGTTCCACTTCTTCAAGTTTTATATTATGCAATTGTCTTCCGGTTCTAACAAGTCTATGTGCTTCAATCCATAAATCACCATTGAAAATTTCAATCAATGTTTTTATTGGGAATAGGTATTCTTCATTTAGTCTCGCCGTAGTCCATACAAGATCAACAAAATCTAAAAACTCTTTGATTTCTTCTGGCGTGCTCATATTAGCATCAAGTATTTCTGCACATCGTCTGCATATTTTTTATATTTTACACAACGATCTATATTGAATTTAATTAAATCATTCATATTATGCATATGAGTTTTACAAAAATATCTAAACGCTCTTACTAAATTGGCACCAACATTTAGATTTCGTTTTTCATATACCTCTATAACCGCTTCGCCAATACCACCGCTCCCGACCCAATGAAGTATAATGTTTTCCACAAAATCTGTGTCAATTATCGTATAATGAATACATTTATTTATATCGTCGTGTTTGAATGTATATGATTGAAACATTTATATGTAAATTCTATTACAATTTTTGGGCTGTCCCCAATAACTGGCTTTGCCAGTGAAAGACAAAACGTTCCTTGCTAAATGTGCTGTGGATGCAGAATGCGTGTGTCCCGACAAAACAAGCAGTATTCTTTTCTTATGTTCGGACATAATGTTTTTTACTCGTTCTCCCAACTGATGATTTACATTATATGGAAGCCAGTATTTTCCAAACATTGTTTCTTGATCATTTGTGCACTCCGCTGATATCGGAAAATGAGTTAACATATAAATAGTTCTATATTTTTCTAATGCGATTTTTAATTGTTTCTCTATAAAATCTGCACTGTCTAATGACATTTTTCTGCAATATTCAAAACGCTCTTCCCAAGACATTTTTTTTAATTCTGGTATCATATACCAATCGAATGTCCATTTGATATATTTCATATCCCCCAACGAAAGATCATACCAGCCTTGTGTTCCAATAATTCCTACATCGTCTGCAAGTTCTAAAACACCTTCACGATCCATCCAATGAAGATTAGGATATTTATCACATAGTTCATTTAACATGTCTTTTGTTTTTTGGAAACCAAGAATAAAATTACAATGATTACCCGTGATGAAGTATATAGGACAATCTATATGCCTTGCTAATTCCTCTAAATGATATCGAAGGAAAGAACTTGATATATCACCAGTAATAAATAACCCCGAAGCATTCTCTTTATTTATGGCGTGATACATTGCCCGTTTCGCCCAAGGCCAAGCGGAACTTAAATGTAAATCTGTATACCATAAATATTTTTTACTGTCCATACAATAATTCCATTATAATAATATTAACAATTCTTCCAATCGCTCTAATGTTATATCGAATGGAAACTTTATTTTCTTTGACACACATTTTTCATATTCATGGGTTCCGTCACTCCAGTTTTGTAAAACAAGACATAAATCATCAGCATACCAATATATAATATATTTAGTGCCACCCAATCTTCTATGAATACATTCTGCGTTTTTGTTTATATAAATAAAATGAGTGACTTCGCAATTGACACAATACAGTCCGTTGTATTGCCAATCTTTATTGCATACTGGACAATTATGGAAAAACATTTTAGTATAATAACCTATATTTTTCACAATAATAATTAGCGTTCTCAATTCCGTCATCATCTACTATGACACGCCAAGTCATCGGAGGTAAAAGCGCTTGTAGTCTTATATGACTTTCACAAACTAAACAATTAAAATGTATAACATTAAAAGATATTAACCCAGCTCGTATATATTTTAGATTGTGTCCATACTTGGAAAAATATTCGATTGCTTCGTTGGGATCCTCTGTATATGGTATTGTTGCAATCATACTAATACTCTATACTTTTCACAATAAAACATAGCCGTTTCATTAAGATTATTGTCCACACATAATCTGTATTCTTTTTCTGAACCACCATATCTTCCAAGAATAACTCTACTACCACATACTTTACATTTAAAATCCATACGCCAACGAATAGAATCACCATACTCATAACTAAATTTACTGTCTAAAATTAGGTTATGCCCATACTCTTTCAAGTATTCTATTGCTTCATTAGCGTCTTCTGTATATGGAATTGAAGCCCAAGTAATCATTCCCAACCAATCCAAACTCCCTCGATATTAACTACATAATCTGGATTAGGCATTGTTCCCCAACTACCAACCATCATTGGATTTTTATCTAACTCGGTGCATAATGCAATAAACTGGGCCAGCCCAATTTTTATTCTTTTGGGCATACTTCCAGTTTCATGATTATATGAATTGATCATTGTGCGAATGGCGAGTAGGATTGTGTTGTTCATCTTTTATACCAATGTTTAATATTGGGCTGGAAACCGAATGGCTATTCCTCAATCATTGACATTAGTTCGTTTTCACTAATAATTTTAACACCAGCAGATCGTGCTTTATTTGTTTTCAATGATGTGCTGTCTTCCGAAGCACATACCAAGTGTGTGCTTGCTTTTCCAATTGTTTTAGCATATTTTCCGCCAGCCTCTTCAATCATAACCGCAAGATCATCTCGCTTTGTTGACGTTTTTCCGGTTATTGTTATAACAAACCCATTCAATTTTCCAGTATTACTCATCGTCTTTACCTTTATTCCTAATTCTAATAACTCTTCAATAATTTTTCTATTCTTTTTTAATCCATCAAAAAGATTTTTAGCCTTCACAACTCCAAGCCCTTTCACTGCTTGCAAGCAATTTTCAGGCGCGTTCATAATTTTGTCAAGCGTATCCAAACCAGCATTCATTACCATTTTAATCGAGGATTTTCCAACAATTGGAATGCTCAAACTTCCAAGGAATGTATCTAATGGTATTTCCGTAATGCTCCACAATGACTTATAAACATTCTCTGCCGACTTCTTGCCCATCCGTTCCAGCCCTGCCAAGTCGTCCAGCGTCAATTTATACAAGTCCGCAGGCGTGGCAACGAGACCTGCCTCGACCAACTTGTCAATCAATCCATCACCAACTTCCAAGACATTCAATCCGCTAATCCAATTAGATATACGACCTTTTATTTGGGCAGGGCAATTATCAACATTCGTGCATTGAAGATTTTCACCATTCATTACCAAGTCGCCATTGCAAGTCGGGCAATGTTTTGGTGCTTTGAATACTGTTCCAGTTCCATTAATCACTTCTTTAACGCTTGGTATGACATCGTTATTTCTTGCAACGATTACTCTTGCTCCAATATCGATTTCCATAGTTTCAAGAAACGACATATTGTAGCAACTTGCATTCGTTATTTTTGCGCCAGCAAGTTCAACTTCATCAAACACTGCTACTGGGGTTATACGACCCGAGTTCCCACATTGTAATTTGATATCTCTAATAATTGTTTCCGCCTCCTCGTTCTCAAACTTTGCTGCTATGGATGCTTTTGGCTTGTTGTTAGTCATACCATAACTATCAAACTTACTCATATTATTATTTGATATAACCAAGCCATCAAGATCATACGGAACGGTATCTCTTATTTCATTTTGGAAACGAGTGAAGTATGCATATGTATCTTTTGCATTATCGAATAATGAGTAATCTGGTGTAGTCAATCCAAGTTTCTGTAAAAGATTAAACTGATCTGCTAATGTTTTTAGTTCAACATCATCTGTTTGTATTTTATATACAAGTATATTTAAATGCTGACAACCGCTACCATCATAAGCTCTTGCTATACCTGATGCAGCATTTCTTGCAGATATATAATCTTTGAAGTGTTTTTGATGATTTGCTTTTGATAGAACAATCTCACCACGAATTGTTGCAGTAATGTTATTGGGAAGTGTTTTAGGAACGCCTTGCATTTTTACAACATTGACTGTAATATCTTCACCGCTACCTGATTTTCCACCACGAGTAGCAGCAACAACTAATTTACCGTCTTCATACACAAGACTAACGCTCAATCCATCAATTTTCCAAGTGGTAAAAAACTGCTCATCGAAACAATAATCTTTTGACCACTTTAAAAACTGTTCTTCTGTATTACATTTATTGAGACTTCCCATCACCGAAGAATGTTTATATTTTTTCCATTCTGATACTGGTTCTGCGCCAATCTCAATTATTTCATTATCATTTGGGTCAAGTTTTTCAACTTCATCGTGCAATGCATCGTATGTTGCATCTGGCACAACTGGTTCGTCATTATAATAGGCTTCGCGCCATTTACGAAGCAGATTTTTCTTCGCTTCAATTTGACTTGACATTTTATTTTACAACTTTCTAATTATAGCAATCGCAATCGTTTTATCGATTTGCTAACGGTGCTCTTAAGTATCGGAGATAGGCTTGCACAAGTTTCGGTTCCCGGTTCAAGTTCCGTTTTCCCGTTATCTTTGACAACAAAAAAATTATCTTTACCAAACTCTATCTTCAACTCTTCCCATTCCTTGTCGTCCGCTTTCAGTATAATCTTCGTTGAGCCGTTTGTCAACCAGCGCGTGGTTAGCTCCGTATGATTTAATTCATTTTGAGGTAAGCAATGTAATTTTGCATTAATCGCCAGCGCCTTGAAGTAATGAATTAATGCATACTGTATCGAATGTCCAATTTGGGCGCCAGTCTTTCCAATACTCATACCCAATTCTTCTCTCACAATAATATACATTACCACTGGATCGTAAGTATTTTCAGGCATCGTTTTTTCTCCCATCTTTTTACATCGTTATTCTTATACTGTGGAATGCCTAAATCAACAAAAGATATTTTTCAACTTCGTCTTTATATTTTTCTGGTGTGTTCTCTTTATGGATTGCTTTAATTGACATATGACCTGATTTTTTTGCCCACCATACATAGCCACGAACTAAATTGGCTGCAACATTAAGATTTTTATATTCATAAACGGTGGCCATACTTATCCAATAACCTTCGCAAGCCTCTTCAAAATCGGTGTCATATAATATACCATGTTCCCATTTAATAAACATTTTTACATCAACATTAGATATTTTTCAATATCGTTTTTATATTTTGGATATAACGCATTATGCAATTCATTATCTCTCATTATATCTTCAATCGTTAGTTTCATATAAGGGTCAGGATCTCGCGAACAATATTCTGACCAATACTTGAATGCTAATGCCATATTAGCGCCAACATTCTCGCCCCTAATCTCATACACTAAAAATATTCCATACCATCCACCTACACCCCCAATAGGATTGGATATTGCCTCATAATTTACTTCGAAACCTGTATCTATAACAAAACCATTTTCTAGTTTTATGAACATCTCAGTTGCTCTTCTTAATCATCTCCTTGCAATCCGCAAGAAAATAACCTTTCATCTGCGAGTAAATCATCTCGAAGAACTTCTCTCCGCTCTTTGGGAATGATTTCATCCAAGTTCCACCAATGAACTTCTTATGCGCTTCTTCCTTCACACTCTTTGCATTCTTCAAAAATGACATTAGATATTTACGATGGTATTCTTCTTTGCTGGCGTATTCCATTTCTTCCGATACAACGATGCTATTTAGGAATAGTTTTGCGAATGTTGTTCCGGCAAGTCCCTTGCCATGTCTCTTGTCAATATGATTCAATAGGTTAATTATACCGCCACCACCGAATGCTTTCAATTCTTCATCAATCTTTGGTTCAACAAGATCGAATACCATTGGTGCTTTTGGCATAATTTCACTGCCATCTGGTTCCCAAGTATTTGCATAATCGTTTTCAGTTTGCCATTTTGTTTTTGCAGCATTGTATATGACTTTACTTTCTGCAACTCGTTTTTCTGCTGCTTCATATAGTTCTCGTTTTATTTTGATCATATTATCAAGATCAATGCATACATTTTTCTTGAAGTTTTCCGTCAATGACTTGATATTCATTGGAATGACTTTGATTGATGAAGTGTGCTCTCTTACTTCTATCGGATGATCAGCATACGATGTTTCACCTTGCTTCAATAATTTTCTTGAAGGCTCATCAGGCATATAGTATTCATTCATTGCCCCATCAGAAGTGGCACGAACTTCAAGCCCAGACTTTTCTTTCAATACCTTTTTAAATGTAGCGAGTGTATCGGCATTGGAATTAGGATACATAGTATCTATCATCAATACTGGTTTCTTTGTATTTTTATGAATTGCAAAACGAACCATACAACGATTTAGCATCTTGGTTCCGTAGCCCGGAACCTCATCTTTATCCGATGATATATAGACCACGCCAACATACCTCGATGATATTGATCCTATTAGTCCTCTTGATTGAGGTGCTGACCACGCTTGACAAGATGTTATACCACGCATAGATATCGTCCCAATATCCCAAGCCCCATCTTCACCGTATGAAGAAAAACATACTGTGTATTTTTTATTTGGCACATTGACGCGTGAAAAATCTTTGAACTCCTGATACTGTTCGATTTTCGTTGGTTTTAACCCAAGTGCTTCTAATTCAGTCCATAGTTTATTTGCAACACGAAGAACTGCTTCATCTTTGCGAAAAACTGGATTCTTATCACCATTGAATAAATCAGAACGAAGACGCATAACAACCTTACCGTCTTCAACTTTTATATACTCACTTAACCTTAGAGAATACGCAACTGTATCAATAAGGCTAATCATAGATTGAATGCTACAACATAATTCGTTTCTATTTTTCTCTGTTGATTTTAGTGCTGTTTCAAGATTTGAATATAACTTAGTTTTAAATGCATTCAACTCATAAATAATTTTATTGCCAAGATATGTTGCTGATGTTTTTGCCTCAGCGGTATTCATAATTTCGCAGGGTTCTTTGAAGTTTGCAAGTCCAATTTTTGGAAAGACTTTATCGATTTTATTCATATCCTTGAATACCTGATGGTTTTTGATCCATTCAGGGTATTTTCGTTTACCATTTATGATATAATCGATACCAGTAGATTTTTCTATTTGTGTGTTCATCTTAATTTATAACCTTTTTCATTTCAAGTTTAATGAACTCAATCATTAGTGAATATAAATACTCCGTGAATACTTCCATATTCACTGTTCGTGAGGCATGTGCTTGAACTTGCGGGGTAAGAACTGAGACTGCACGAGTAAATACTTTTTTTCTATTTATCAAAATATCCATTAGATATTTTCTGTAATAGGATTTGCTATCTTTGTAGTTTTTACTACTTGTCGCTGGAAACACACTCATCATATGAAGTGATATGGCATCACAAAACGGTGTGAGCGCCACATTCATCATAATGTTTTTTATGGTCTTTTTTATTTCGTCATTGACAATGGAATTACCATTATACACATCTTCCATCTTTTTAGAAAAGAACAATGGAAGGTTTGCCCTGAACCCACGAACATCTCGTTCAATTTCTTCTTTGCTATGTGTCAATAAGTAATACACATTGATATCTTCTTTTGATTTCAATGGTGTGTCTTGATACGACAACTCCCGATTGGAAACTTCGTTTCTAACCTTTTCTGATGGAGAATAAATATGTTTTATCTTATTCCCAAGTTCTGGTGCGTAATAGACTGGTAGTTTGGTTTTTGATTGAAGGATTTTTGTAAAAATACCACATACTTCTCTATCGTATTCAGGATACATTTTATCAATCAAAATGCAAGGCGCTCCTTCATCAGAATCGATTGCATATCTTACAACACAACGACGCAACATCTTTGTTCCAAGATTAGAATATGTTGGATGATCGTCTGCTTTTACGCCTGATGTTAGGTAAATTATTCCAACATACCTAGAAAGAATAGATCCTATTAGACAACGAGGATATTCTCCATCCCAACGCTGACAAGACTTTATTCCACGCATAGACATTGTAGCAATGTCCCAAGCGCCAGCCTCACCTTCCGACGAAAAGACAACGTTGTATTCTTTGTTTGGCATATTTTCTTTGCTGAAAACTTTGAACGGTTCCGTTGTTTCAAGATTTGTAAATGGGATATCAAGCGCAAGGCATCGTTCTTTCAACGCATTGAATATTCTGAATAGTGGTTCATCTACTCGAAAAATATTTTTACCTTCTCTTTGATCTGGTATATTTGCCACCAACTTTAATACTACTTTACCTTCCGTCATATGAACAGAACCGTTTATTACATTTGGATCATATGGATCTGTATATGATGACAATATACCAAGGATTTTTGACATAAAATATAGATCATTGACCTTTGATCTGTTTGCTTCGCGTTCTTCTTTTGGAGAAAGATATTGAATCCTATCCCCCATCATTGATGCGCTGTCTCTTGCATTGGTAAGAATACCAGACATTTTCTGCAAAAGATTGAAAACATAACCACCCTCTTTTTTTATGTTGTCGAATGCCTTGTCAATCTTTACCGTGTCAGAAAAATTAGGAAGCCCGATTGACGGGAAGACTTTGCTAACTTTTATTGGGTTCTTGAATAATGTGTGATCTTTTATGAACGCTGGAATATTTTTATCTTTAAATAATTCCGTTGAAACTGGGATCTTTTTTGCCTGTTGTATTTTTTTAGTTTCTTTTATTTTATTAGTTTTTTCCACGGTTATTTTTCTCCCAATCATACTAATTTAGCCACTGCCGGTTTGCTTGTCAATAATTCTTTTAATTGTAATTTAACATTATTAGAAACTAATGTCTGAGTTGGTGTTAATAACTTAGTTAATATTTCTGAATTGATTTTGTTCTTTTTTGACAATTTATAATACTTGTTTATTTTTCTAACACAAGATATTATTGCTTGTTTTGTATGTTTCTTAGCCAAGAAGGAAAAACATAATTGCTTCATATATTCGTCTGAACTCGTGATATCATTTTTTGATGTAGTTTCAATTAGTTTGTTTGCTATTTCATTATAATAACTTGCTACGATCTCAGACATACCGGGAGTTTTGATTATTCTTTTGAGACCAATTTTTATATCATTATTTTTAGTTATTGATGACAGATCTACTGATTTTAGACCAGTATAACACTGATCGAATGTGGCTACCATCTGACGAAAACGAATATTTCTATTTTCGATATTTATTTCTAATTGAGGTTTTTTTACTCGAAGATCTTTTTTAGCAAAAACCGGTGTATCCATATAAGATTTTGTTCGTTTTGTAAGATTTTTTCTTATAGAATGATCTGGAAGGTATAATTTATTTATTATATTCCAATCAGTATTTTGCATTGGCCACACTATGATATCAATCTTACTATTTGTTTTTTCTTTTATGAAGTTATAAAATAACTCTTTTACTTTCCCATCATACGATGGATACATTCTATCTATTATAATTACTGGTTTTTTAGTTTCACTATTTACAGCATATCTAACAATACATCTTTTGATCATTTTTGATCCAAGATTGTTTATATTTTTGCCCGTTGTCAGATATATAATACCAACGCAAGGGTCAATAAGCGAACCAACCAGTTGTGTTTTGAATCTTCCGCTCCAACTTTGACAAGACACAATGCCACGCATAGACATCGTCGCGATATCCCATAATCCTTCTAATCCGTTTGATGAAAATACTATTTTATAATCTTTTGTTGGGACATTATCTATGCTAAATTGCTTGAAGGATGCGATAGTTTCGAGTTTTGGAAAATTAATTCCGAGCCTTTCGGATTTAGATATTTCACATACCTTGTTATATATTCTGAAAAGACTTTCGTTCTTTCTGAAAATCACTTTGCCAGTATTATCTGCTATATCAGATGATAGTTTTATCGATACTTTATTATTTTCATTATGAATGAAAGAATGATAGTAATGCTGATCTTTTACGTTTGCCAGTATCCCGCGCCAGTATAATAATTTATTTATTTTAGCGGCTTGTGCATCATTAATAGGCGCGTGGCGATACGCTGCATTAGCGAACCTATTGAACATAAGCTCACCTAATTCACTAATCAGGCTTTCAGCGCTTGTTTTTGTAATTTCAGAATTATCGAACTTACAGGTTTCACTACAATTCGGCAATCCAATTGATGGAAAAACTTTACTAACTTTTGTTATTGATTTGAGTTTTTCATGTTCCGCAAGAAACTTTGGAAGTTTTTCGTTTTTTAGAAACTCTTGAATGTTTGTCTGCATATTTCACTCTATGGAAGTGGTAAGGGTTCAATCTTTATTGCATTTCGTTTCTCTACAATTTTCTTCAACTCTTCTTTCATAGTACTATCCATTGCTGGCAAAACTTTTTTCATCAGTGGAATGAAGTTTCGTATTCCGAAACGTTCACCCGCTTTGAGATGAATATCACCATTCAATTTTTTGATCAATTCAGTTTTAATTTTATCAACAATAACATTTCTTTGATTGAAGAAACTATAATATACTCTACGAATGTAGGTTTCCGAATTAGTAAATTGAGTTTTATCTACATTATCCACTATGTGTTTTGCAATAGTGTTGCCAATATTATGTATTGAATTAATATAATTATAGTTGTTCTTTGCTTTTATTAATTTCAACGCAGGTTTTATTGTTCTCGGAACTTCCGTTAGCGGAACCTCTTTCACTGCTTCAACGAAGGCTTTCGCAAAACTTTGAATGAACTTATTCTCTTTTTTCTTACTATTCTTGTTGAATAACTCTGATTGTTTATCTTTTTTGATCCCAGATTTATTATTAATTCTCATATCCTGATATGATTGAATCGCATCATATTCATCATATGCTTTTGATTTACCGTCCCTACCTGTTTCTCGTAATTTCTTTCTGATTGGATTCATTGGAAGATATGAGTTTTTTATTAAATCGTTTCCCATATTTTCAGAATACAATACTTTGAACTTACCGTTAGTCTTTGTTTCCAAAAACTTTTTGAATTGATTTATTACCTTTGTATCATTGCTTGGATACATTCTGTCCATTAGAATGTATGGTTTATTATCTTTACCATCAATTACGAATCTGACAATGCAACGACGAACCATCTTGGTTCCATATTCATTGAACTTACCACCAGTAGTTAGGTAAATAATTCCAACGAACGGATCAATAACCGATCCTATTGTGCAATGTTTGTATTCACCGCGATCCCAACTTTGGCAGGAAGATATACCACGCATTGACATGGTTCCTATATCCCAAGCACCATTCGCTCCGTCTGATGAAAATGCTATCTTGAAGCCGTTGTTTGGTATGTTGTCCGTACTAAATGTTTTGAATGAATAAGCATTCTCCAATGTATCCAATCCAACGAAGTTCCCTTCGCGAAGCATTTCCGTTAGTTTGTTATATACACGGAATAGGCTTTCGTTTTTACGAAAGACTGGTCTATTATCATCTTCGATTGTAATATTGTCAGATAGTTTTAATGAAACTCTCCCATTGTTAATTTGAATAATATCATTTGGTTTTTTTAGTTGAGCAAGAACTTCCGCTAAAACTATTAGACATTTATCACTTTGTGCTTTACGGTTTTTGTTTTTTATTGTTTTTTGGTATTTTTTTAACTCAACTATTCTATAATCGATTATATTAATAATATCACTAATCAATATTTTTGCGGATGCTTTTGCCTGCTCTGAATTATCAATTGCGGCATCTTCAATACAATTTGGAAGTCCTATTGATGGAAAGACTTTTTTGATTGTCTTTACTTCCTTGAAGATAGGGTGATTTGAGAACCATTTAGGATATTTTTTGTCTTTGAAGATTTGTTCTATTGGTGTTGCCATTTGTGATCTCTTATAGGTATTTTGAATAGATTTCAGGGTAGTTTCGTGGTTTTTTGGTTTTGAAAGGCTTATCCAGAAGTGGTATAATTTTCTTTGATGCCTCATCAACTATTTTTTGAGTTATATCTTTTGTTTTCGATGATTTACCTAACATATTATTCTGAACTATTGATTTCAACATTGAATTTAGATTCTTTTTTATAGCACTAACATCTTTTAGAAGATCAGATTTAGACATATAATCGCGGTAACTCCAACTAATAAAATCTGCAACAGATTCCTGTAAATCATAATAATTATTATTTTTTATTTCTCTAAAATTATCTTTATACTCTTCTGGAATATCTGCCAGTTTTATTTTTTTACAAGAAGAAGAAACACTGTTTGCTATTTTTTCCTCAATATCAAGAACTAGATTGCGCATATCATCTTCATCTTCGTCATCATAATCAATTTCGGCATCACGATATGATCTATCATCCATATCTAATTTACTAACCACTTCGCTTGTAGGTATAACCATATTATTGCCAAAATAATTATGGTCGTATCCACGAATTGGAAACTTGTTTTTAGTTTTTTCTTTTAGGAACAAAATAAATTGATCCATAATTGCTTTATTGTATTCAGGATACATTTGTTCAATGAATAAATTAGGCTTTTTGTCTTTCTTATTTACAACGAACCTAACAACGCATCGGCGTAGCATTTTACTACCGTGCGATGTTTTTGTGCCAGATGAAAGATATATAATACCAACGAACGGATCAACCATAGATCCAATTAGACTTTTAGATTGTGGTTTTCCCCATCCTTGACACGATTCAATACCACGCATAGATATTGTTGCAATGTCCCATAGTCCTTCCGCACCATCGGATGAAAAATGAATTGTGTGTTTGGCGTTTGGAATATTTACTGCACTAAATTTTTTGAATTGGCCAATAGTGTCCAATGCAGGTAAATTATAATTACAAGCCTGTTTTTGAATCTTATTATATACCTTGAAAACTCCTTCGCCGCGCTTAAATACAACTTTGCCGTTTTTATCAACAACCTCTTTTGAAAGATTCAACGATATTTTGCCATCTTTTTCTACAATTGATTTATCAAGTATTTTGATTAAATCGGAATTTGCATTAGAATAATAAGATAGCCTATATTTCATATAGCCTAATAAATCCTTAGCCGTTTCCTTTATCTCTTGTGAGTTGTCAATATTTACAATCTTTTCGCTATTGGGTAATCCGATCTCTGGAAAAATCTTTTTTATCGTCTTGACTGTCTTGAATATTTTATGTTTTTTTATAAACGATGGGAAGTCTTTTTTACTGAATATTTGTTTTACTGTTGGCATAGTTTATAGTCCTGTAATCTGTTTTCTATATACTGCTATTTGCTCTGCTGTTAGCTTATCCGAACTCTCTACGCGAACTGCGAATGGAAGCCTTGCTAATTCCCATTTTGCAACGCCCTCGTGATCGTATTCCCAGTATGCCATATCACCACGCGACGAAGTAATCATTAGAAAATAAGATTTCATTTGGTTTCTCCTAATTGAATAAAATCACAACCGCCGAACTTCAATAACAACTCTGGTATATGTTTCATATTCCAGCCAACTGCTTTTTCTTTCGTTTTTAGTTTTACTTGCTCAGACAAGAAAATATACGCTCTATCAATCCATTGTTGTGGTAATGGTATTCCGCCTATATTTATATCTGCAATCCTCTTGTTTGCACCACCAAAACCAGAATAAGTCATAAATCCAGAACGCAATAACCTAAATACTGATGATGATCTAAAATTAGAACCAGTTGCTTCTTCTGGAAGCACAAGGTTATATGATGGAATAACGAATGAATACTCGTTGCAAAACTCCATCATTTTTACTAACTGTTTTATTGTTGGCTGTCCGACAATCATTTTATTAATCCGATATGTTTGAATAATTCAGTATTGAACTCACCGAAGGTCTTGCCTTTAACAAGAACATCAGGTGTTAGCCAGCGCACAATACCTTCATCACTTTCAACTATTGTTCCTGTGTATGATTTTGGTGTAAATACTTGAACCTGATATTCGCCATCTATGCGTTCAAAAATAAATTGAGGATCAGATATTGTTAGTCCTGTTTCTTCCAATGTTTCACGGATGGCACATTGTTCGAATGTTTCATTTTCAAGGCTTTTTCCACCGACCAGTCCAAAATCAGTATGATCGTTTCGGCGACTAATAGCCAAAACTTTATCGTTTTCAATTATCAGAACTGTTGATGCTCGTTTCATAAGTTATACCAATGTTAGATATTTTGCTAAGTTTTCTTTACCGTAGATTTTCTTATCATCTAATTGTGTAATGTGTTGCCCATTGATCCAATATTCTGTATGACCATTGACCCATTCTTTTGCTGGGCCGTCTTCTCTATGAAGTTCGGCTTTACCATTTATAAGGGAATAAGATCTTCTAACGCTCCTATCATAGTAATCTATGAATCCATTTTGTATGAAAATGCGAGAACTATTTCCGAATAATTCGTATAATTTTTTATTCACAATAAAACAAGTCTGGTGAATTATGTGTTTTACTGTTTGTCCAACTCTAAATAATAGATTTTGTTGCATAATCAATCTACTTTATACACATTAACAAGAAAACTATTACCATCAACTTCAATCTTTTTCGAATCCTTGTTGCCCCAATTATCTGGCAACAATGCAATATGATTCGCAAGTAATTCTTTTTTCAATTTATCTTTATATTTAGCAATAACATTTGCCTCTTTTGGCATACAGCAGATTTCAATCTCTACTCTATCTGTCAATTCCAATTCAAGTTCTTTTCGAACATTTTGCAATGCAGATTTCAAGTCGGCAATAAATCCTTGCTCCAACAATTCAGGAGTTAAATTAGTATCAAGAATGATTACCCCCGACCTGTTTGATGCAGAAGCATAACCAGCTTTTGATACGAACTCAACTTCAATATCACTCAATGTTAGATCAATATCGCACATTCTAACTGTTTCTTTATTTTCAAGCAGTTTATACAAGCCTTTCCTATCGGTAAAACTCATTTTTGCCAATTCAGCTTTCAGTCCGTTTGCTTGCTTTCCAGCGCCACGCTTACCAAGAACTCGAAAATTAGGTTTCAATACCATATCGGTAAATTCATTTGCATTCTCAATGAATACAACTTTCTCAACATTCAATTCATCTCCAAGAATATTAGCATATTCGTTATGTTTGCAATCAACATATACCATATAATTTTGAACTTGTTTGTCTGAATATAATACATACGCTGTGCGTAATGGCTGTCGATTACGGATCTTTACATCCGCACGAACCTTATGCCCCATCTCACACATATCGCGAATTGAACGCATACGATCAATCAATTCAAAATCAACATCGCTCAGTGGTAATTTATCTACACTGACGATAGTGAAGTTTGGATCGTTTTGATATTCCACCTGATACTCTTTGATCAGTTGTTCTGATTTATCGTCAATGGAATTGAATGACGCGAATGCTGTCCATTCCTGAACGAATCCATTATCGTTTGTTGATTTGTAGCGAACTGTGTATTCACGCACGGTTTTTGTTTCCTTCGATTAGCCCTGTTGCATTCCAGTCTTTACCGCTAACCCAATGCATTAGATTTGCAATACCAATTAGATTTTCTACCACGCCGGCACTACTGAATTGATCATTATGCAATTGCTTTGCTAAATTGTTTATAGTCCTTATAGGACTTTGTAATCCTATTCCAAAATCCCCACGATCTGTTTTTCCTACTACCAGTGAAAAACAATGTCCATGGACCATCATTTTCATCAATCAATTCCACTCGATGAAAATCGTTAGGCGTGAAAAAATTGAATGACAAGGGTTTTACAAAACGACGATATACCGTATCATCTGGTGCTCTGCGTTCTTCCCAGTATCCCTTGGTCAAAACGAAACTAAATGAAAAACTCGTCGGATGGTTGTGGAGAAGATACGCATATCCTCCAACATTATCAGTAATATCAATATCAAGATCACTACTACGAAAATGATGAAGGAACAAGTTTCCCCGTTCCCTATCTTTCCATAATAGGAAATACCGTGTCAAGTATGGCTTGCCATCTGGCTTTGGAATTGTAATATTAGGAATCTTTTTAACCAATGAACCAAGCACACTTAGCATTATCATTCTCCATCTAAATTGTCGGGAACGCTGGAACCTTTACCAGTCGGCATTTAACTTATCCAGTTCTCATTCTTATAGATTACGCTTTGCAATCTACCGCGTCTGGGCACATTCAGCGGCGAATGAAAGGGATTTGTTTGCTTGCGGGCACGCCTCTATCGAGACTTTCAGATATTTTCAACTTTGGACATTTACTTTATCTAAAAAACTCCGCTCCCTGTTAGTATTGTAAGCATTAGCCCGACACCCGTCAAGGGGCTTTGGGATATTGTTTTTTATCTTTATTGGAACCAACTCTTGGCATTTCAACGCCGAAGATAGTTCGGTATATCGTTGCAAGACATACTTCTGAACAAGCAACTCTATTTGGTAAATCTTGTGTCTCGTAAGCCTTGTTCATATTACCAATTGGCTTTTGGCAATTGCAACATTTAGCCATACTTTTTAATGTTGTTTGTGCCCAGCGTTCAAGTTTTTCAATGTCTTTTTTATTGTGAGGATCGAATAATTGGCAGGAACCTTTGCCATCCGCATTTACAAGTGAAACGCTTTTTGTTTCATCCCAATATTTCTGATGCCACTCTTCAATCATACGAAGCGATACATTTACTGCATCAACAGGACTAACAAGGTTTTTTTGTTCGCCACTAAACATAACTGGAAGTATATCTTTGCCAGCGAACTTAGAACCACCACAACTAATCTCTACGAGTAGTCTATTGTCTTCATAACGTCTCTGGCGAGACACATAATAACCCATCGGTTTTACCTCAATCTCTCGAATGTTTCAATGAACCTGTTCCAATACTTATCTTCCAAGATAGTCTCGAACTCCATGTACTCGAACTCTTCCTTCAAGGAATCAAAATCAACTTCGTATTCACTAAATTGCAACTCTTCATCCTCTATGATTTTGAATGCAACTAATTGATTATTCAATGAATAGTTTGCTCTATTCTCTACTACGGAAAGAAACTCCGCTAACTTTTCTGGATCGCTTGCAATAGCAATAGCCTTCTTCTTGCTAATCAATGATGGAATGTTATCGCTTGTATCGCCATTCAATGTTAGGAATGTTAGGAAGTGATAGTCTGGCGGAACAACATAGCCTTTTAGATTATGACTAAATACTTTTAGATTATCATAACCTTTTTGTAATAACTGAATGTAATCCTTGTCTGATGATATAACTGTTAGATCCTCATCTTGCAATGTAGAAACTAATGTTGCAATAACATCATCTGCCTCGTATCTATCTGATTTTACTTGGGTTATTGGAAGATATTTTAGCAACTTCAACATAATGTTGTATTGACGAAGGAAGTCATCGCGTTTCTTTTGCTTATCTTCTGATCCTACTTTGATGATTCTGTTAGATTTATATTCGGAATATAACTCTCTTCTAAAACAATTTTCCCCTTCAAGCGCGAAGAATACTTTATCAGGATCGAATTGTTCAATCAATGCTCTGGTATTACGGAAAAAATTATATACTGCGGCGAAACTTTCTTTATCTTCGTCTTCTGGTTTTGGCTTACCGAATGTGATATTCGCCCTATAACTAAAATTTAAACCGTCAATCAGTAATACTTTGTCCTTGCTCATCAGTTTTCAATCTCGAATGGTGTCGTTTTCTAACATATCCTTCAACCGACAAAATAACAATAATCAATAACGCTATGAATGCAATCTTGTGTCGGCGAATAAAATCAATCATCTAACATAATACTATTTTATTGGAATGTAATCTGCCTCTTTTTTACTGACGAAGAAACTATGGCTCTTACTTTCTTTACATCTGACTAATACAACTTCTGGTTCGCATATCTCATAATCACCATCGTATGATGTCATCACATCCATACCATCCGAATCTTCGTTTGGATCATCAAGATATAGTGATTTACATCCACAAAACGGGCACATTGTGATTTGATTTTTCATTTTTATCCTTTACATTAGCAATAGATATTTTTCAATGTCTTCTTTATATTTAGAAGCGCTTGGAACTGTCAGACATAATGTATCAATATACATTGTAATACTTGTCGGATTTATATTTCTATATATAGAATAAGCAATTTCTGCTGGGACATTCAATTCTTTTTTCTCGAACAATGCAATTGTGTCTTCCCAATTTAATCTTGCGTGTTCTTCATAATCAAGCATAATAAATTGCTTTCCTCAATGCAAGCATCAACTCGTTCTTTTTTTCATCATCAAGTTTTTCCAATACTTGATTTACCGCAATACCAGCCCAACCGGCATTATCTTTCATACCAGTTGCAATTGCATTCTCGAATGCTGCTTTGCTTGTAGGATCACTCCACATTGACGCCATTAGGAATGCGCCCTTGTCATAATTTCTTTCAATTAGTTTTGGAATCTCGCTCGCTGCCAACGCAGGATTACTTATACGCATTCCTAAAAATGATGGACTCCACCAAAATACAGAACATTCATTCCATACATTGTGCCACCATTGTTCAATTAGAATCTCTCTATCTTGAATGTAAGCGTATGCAATCATACCTTCACGATATGTGGTTTTCAACTTTAAATCATCACAACCAATTACTTGTTTATGTTTCAATAACCATCTGTATAATAGAACTTTACATTCTTTCAATTTAGAATTGGCAATGATATTAAAAATACCGCGTAATAGTTCGTGGCTTTCTTTTTCTTTGTCATGTAATATATTATGTAGTATAAATCCAACTGCTGGAGCAATCCTTCTTCTATATTCCTCATTAGAATCAATAAATAGATTTATAACATCAGTAGAAGTTCCACCGTTATGATGAATAATTGGACCGTTCAATCCCGGTTTATCAATTCTTTTTTTAATCAACTCGGCAATCTCATTTGGATCAAAAGACTTTTTCATAGCCTTTACCCAAGGATCGCGTTTGATATAACTATCTTTTAGATCTTGTTGCTGATACATCTGATACCTTAGTATGATTTCTTTTCTGCAATACTTCTTGCAACATCAACCAACGGTTCAAGTTCCGGTTCAATTGGAATTAGCTTTACTTTGCTTGGATCATATCGCCTACAACATACACAAGTTTTAGAATTGAACTTATTTACTAATTGAAGTATTGATTTTGATTGCCCGTTATCAATAAATTTTTCGTTAATAAACGACTTCAATAGCGCTGGGTTTTCAAAAACTAATTTTATCAATGCAGAAAACTCATGCTTGATCAATGATACCTTATCGCTTGGTGAAAAATCTGAAAACTTTGCCATGTTAGTTCATTTCCTTTTTATTATCACTGTGTTCAGCACGAACAATTAGGTTGTTATTGTCCTTTGCAGAAACGAAAATAATCCTGTTTGGTAAATTAATACGAAGGCTCTTGATATGTTTATCAAGGATTGCGTCTGCACATCGAATTAGGATTTTAGATCCAATGTCTTCATCTGGCGCAGACACTTCGATTGAACGATCGAGCATAACCGCTTCTTGACCAATTAGCATAAAAGACTGTGGTTTCATTGCATTCTCCTCACAACAATGTAAGGCTCCGTGCCCGCCAAGTCAATGTGGATGCTTGCGCCCAGTGTGCGCTACCGTCTTACAACCAGCGCGCCCACAATAATCAATGCCATACCAATAACTTTCATCATCGTTATCTGTTCTCCGAAGAATATCGAAGTCAAAATCAATGTTATTACAATTGGCGAAGTCATAGATATTGAATACAATGTAGCAACATTATTGCTATCACGAATAGCATATATGAATGCAAGCCCTGCCATTGTTGCAGATAGCGTTGCAAGCATTGCCCACATTGCACCAATAATATTAAATGGTTGTGCTACCTTTGTAGAAAGAATGTAGATATATATTGGTAATAATGCTATACCAACACAACAATTCACTATATGAATTTGAAACGGATGTAGATGTCTTGTTGCCAACTTTAAAAAGAAACTCCAAAATCCATATCCAAGAATAGATATAATGATTAGGTATTTACTATTCATATCACGACCACAAGTATTTTCTAATACCCAATACACGAATAAGCATTTCTTCTAACTTATCTTCGTTTCTTTTATTAAGATTTTGTAAATTATCCCACAATTGTTTTGTATCAGGTGATTTACTTCGTTTTGCTTTACTCCAAGCAGTCATCGCATCATCGGCTTCCTTATATTCGAGTTTTCGATCCTTATTCCACCAATGATAGATTGCATAGATTTCAGTGTATTTATCTAATTGCGTTTGTAAAATTGGTTCTTTTGCAACCTCTTCTGCTGTTGGCATATACATACGCTGACGCAATACGAAGTTAGTCAATAGATTGAATATCGCATATACCATTTTTGTATCGGTATCAATATACCCGTGTCGGTAATGATCAGCATCTCCAATCTTATTCCTTTTTGGTTGGCGAAGATCAAGAATATGATCTCGCTCAATAATGAATGATATGAACCAGTATTTGAAGTCGTGAAGTTTCCATCCAATTAGACTAAGCCAAGCATAACGAATGAATGTCGGAAGTGTTGATGCGAAAAAGAACTTCACGGGGTAAATCTTTTTTAGGTGATCGTAATAGTCATCCCATGTTGGACTACCATCATCATTACCAAAATCTCTCATTGGCATAGCATTGCAGTGATCTGACATTCCTAATTGTTTAGGATTTGGAAACTTGAAAATCTTTGTGAAGTATAGCATTATTTGACCAATTCCTCTCGTATCATAACTCCTAATTCATAAGCGAACTCTTCTCGATCATATTCGGATTTGGGATATCCATCGAAGCCTTTTTGAAAAGATCTAACCCAATTTGTATTCGTATCTAATAATTTTTCAATTGAATAACCGCGTCCGCTTGCTAAATGTTTTGGTATTTTTTCTTGATCTGCAAGCAACACACACGCTAATGCACAACAAGTTTGATCTTTTTTTGGTGCCCAGTGTTCTTTGCCTTTTGTAGATTTCCATTCAATTCCCCAAGATTGAATACCAAGTTTTATACCCTTTGTTGTAATGGTCTTTATAGCATTACGAATAATTTGTTCTCGTTCCCCATCAGTTAGCATAATATCAATAACTTTTCTAATTGTTTCGCTGTTTTGATATCAAACAATTTATAACCATCAAAAACTTTGATTAGCCTTTCCCTACGATCAGGTGATGGAAACATATGCATTATGAATGTATGTTCTTGGCTCCATTCGATTGCATAAGGCTGAATATTTTTCATCGCATAACTAAATTTGGTTTCGTCTTCTTCGGTAAAATGTAATATATCACAATCATTACAATATTTATGGTCTAATTCTCCGCTACACCTAATGCAATGGATATTGGCTGGATGTTTCATATCAATATCAATAACTTTTCTAACTGCTCTTCTGTTCTAATATCGAATAACTTCCAACCATCAAGTTCGGCAATAGTACTATCCATATATTGACCTGATGTTTTTGATGTTTGGATCCATTCTTCTTTTAGAATAGTTGTTATTTTCTTATTATTAGGAATAATACATTCCCATCTAATTAGATATTTATGGCTTATGGTTCGTTCCGAGCATCCCCAGCTTTTGTTATAAATCTCCGGATCTCCATAATATGTAATGGCGCAATCATCACATTTATTATATGTTTGAGTTGCTTCCCGAGTTGGAGATTTACACGATATACAAAAATAGTTTTTATTCGTTGTCATCTTCGTCCGTATCTTTATCTACCTCTTCAAGCAACTCTCTTTGCTCATTCTTTTGACCACCACGAGGTGTGTTTTTAGATTTCATCGGCGCCATACCAGCCACACGAGAACGCGCAGATATAACATTGGAATTGCGAGGAACGGATTTTGTTTTCTTCTTTTTGTTTTTAGACATTGCGAGCCTATGTTAGTATTAGATACTTTTCGATTTCATCGAGATATTTTGCATGGTCTTCATAATCTAATTTCCAAGATTTGAAAATTACTTGGAGCGGAAGGGTTTTATTTTCATTATCCCACATGAATGCTTTCACTAATGTTTTAGGAACATTCATATTACGATTTTCAATAAATCTTGTTATCTCTACCCATGTAGCAACGCCCCCTAATTTATACATATATTCTTTTAGATCATCTTCATCTTTGGACATTTGTATCACCGTGTAGGGAAAACTGCTAGGAACGGCTACCGCTTTGGCGCCGTTCCCTGCTCTAACAATAGCCATCGATTACCGCTTTGTCAAGCCCATAATAGTTGAGCAAGGTTTCGCTAAATAATGTCTGGTT